>Ga0210405_10000019_pt1 | contig 209558 bp, 191 predicted proteins | sample IncBWH11MmetaG_FD_155492 | JGI IMG/M metagenome (GOLD analysis project Ga0210405, IMG submission 155492) | Forest soil microbial communities from Barre Woods Harvard Forest LTER site, Petersham, Massachusetts, United States - Inc-BW-H-11-M | ecosystem: Environmental > Terrestrial > Soil >... | reverse complement strand
CGCGTTGTTCCTGTACGTCCATCGTCTTCCAGGGCATGTTGACTTACACTCCCGCGCTGGCTGCGCTTGCGCGGGAGTGTAAAGGATGTCCCGAGACGTTTTGTAAAGGATGTCATGAGACTGAACACAAAGAACACGAGAAATGGGGCACGCTGCGTGCTTAAAATCACCGCGACCAGCAAAACCAAGCCGGGCACCCGTTCCGTCACGGGACCCTCGCCAAGAGCCAGTTCCGCGGGGAACGAACATCCGGCCACGAATCCATGAAGTGCAAATTCCTTCATCCTTGACAGGCTGGCTGTAAGCGAACAAGATGGTTTGCACCTTTGGCGTTCTGATTGATCACGCGGGTGCGTGATCGGGATCTGCCCGGTTCGAGTTGGGAACTCCAACAACGACTTCGTAAATGGGTACGGCGTTCCGTGGTGAGTCGCCAGGTTGTTTGCCCGGGGTGAGGGAGCCAGCCATGAAGTCCCACTTTCTCCACATACCTGTCCTGCGTGTTATGCCGCGGGGCTTCCTACTTGCACTGCGGTATGCGACGAACAAATCTCGGGTCGGCAAGAGCCTCTTATTGCTTAGAGTTCCTTGGTTAACATTGTCGTGCATTGGAGTTGGCATCCTACTGACGCTGGCGAGTGGGTTGACCGGCTTCGCGCAGGAGGCGAACCGAACATCCGGGCCACGTGCCGCTGCGCCATCGCTCCTTCCGACCGGGACGGGTCCTTTCCCACATCTCACCAGCACATTTCGCGATCCGGCGAGTCAATTTATCGAGCCTACGTATTTCTCACCTGCGGGCAAGTCGGTGGGCGCGGGCCCGTTCGTGGTCGGCGATTTCAACGGCGACGGGCTGCCCGACGTGGCCGAAGTTGTCTGGACTGACTACTTGCGAAAAGACAACAAAGTCAACGTCCTGCTGAATGCCGGCGGTGGCGTGTTCACTCTGATCGGCTCGTACAGCGTGCCTGATGTGTTTGGAGTCATCCTCGCGGATGTGAACGGAGACGGGCGGCTGGATCTGATCACGCAGAATACTGATCAGCAGGGCATTTCTTATAGCCTTAGCGTGCTGCTGGGCAACGGAGACGGCACTTTCTCACAGCCGGTTTCCTATGCTCCCGGAGTTTTTCCGCAGAGCATCGTAGCCGGAGACTTCAACGGCGACGGCCATCTTGATCTGATTATCGGTTCTCATCCCTACAGTAGTTCAACATTCACGCTTCTTCTGGGCCGAGGAGACGGCAGCTTTCAATTGCCGCAAAAACTATCCTTGCCGAATACCATCGGCGTTTCGTTGGTGGTGGCCGACTTCAACGGGGACAACAAACTCGACCTTGCGGCGGTCGGTCCGGGCAACACAGTAAGTGTCTTGCTGGGTAAGGGAGACGGCACATTTGGAGCACTGCAGTCCACTGCAGTCGGCAGTATCCCGAATTCGATCGCTGCCGCTGACCTGAATAAAGATGGAAAGCTGGACCTCGTGGTCGCTGACTACGGGCTTTCCGTACCGGGTGATGTTGCGGTGCTGCTGGGGAACGGCGACGGAACCTTTAACCCCGCGGTTTTTTACCCGGTCGGGGAGAACCCAGCACTTGTAGCTGCTGCCGATTTGAACGGCGACGGAAAAGTGGATGTGGTGGAAGTGGACGACTTCGCGCAGGGCGGCGGATCTGTTTTCGTCCTCTTTGGCAATGGCGACGGAACCTTGCAAACTCCCACCACGAGCTATGGCGTCCTGGCCTCCTACCGGCAGGGTTTGTTCATCGCCGACATGAACAAGACTGGAAAGCAGGACCTTGTCATCCCTCTCGTTTGGGAGACCTATCTGCAAGGGGGCGGGATCATGTTCAACCGCGGCGATGGAACGTTCGATGCGCCGATCAACTACTATCCCACCTCGGTACCGATCGCCGTGGCTGTCGGGGATTTCAATGGAGACGGAAAACTGGATGTGGTCACCGGCGGCTACGTTTCCTCCACGCTGCAAACTGAGATCACAACCTTCCTTGGTAAGGGAGATGGAACATTTCCGACGACGGAGAGTGCGCGCCTGCAAATTAGCGGTTTTTGGCCTAATCGATTAACGCCAGTTGATCTGAACCGCGACGGCAAGCTCGACCTCCTCGCCATGACCGGTTCAGTCGTCTCCCTGCTGGGTAATGGCGACGGAACATTTCGTTACGTGGGTAGCTACGACACCAGTATCACTTCGCTCGCAGTGGGAGACTTCAACGGAGATGGCATCCCGGATGTGGTCACCACTCCATACGGAAACCAGACCTACGCCAATATTTGGTTTGGCAATGGAGACGGTACGTTTCGCGCCGGCCCCACGGTCAATCTGTCGGAGACGCCCTACTCTGCCTCGGTCGCGGACTTGAACCGCGACGGGAAAATGGATCTGGTTTTTTCAGGCTATTTCTCCGATGTGCTGGTGGCGCTGGGCAACGGCGATGGCACATTTCAAGCCAACACGATTTACACGCTGCCACCTTACTTCACAACTCCGCTGGTGGCCGATTTCAACAACGACGGAATTCCAGATATCGGCTACGGCGGAATCAATGCCTTCTGCGACTTTCTTTCCAATCCCTGGGGCTGGGTTGGCGTGATGTATGGAAACGGAGACGGTACCTTCGGCCCGCCTCAGCAGACGCTCTCCCCGAATTCTTGCGCCGGATTTTCTATCTTCGCGGCGGACTTGAATGGAGATGGCCGGATGGATCTGATTGAGACTGGGACGTTTGAAGTTACGATATTTATGAATACTGGAAAAGGGTTCGAGACTTGGGAGGATTACACCGATGGCGGCATCCCGTTGCCATACGCCGGGAGCATCGCGGTTGGCGATTTCAACGGCGACGGCGCCAACGACCTGGTGGCCTCTGGAAATAAGTATTTCAGCCTCGCGTTGAACGCCAGCGGCGTGAAGGTCGGCCTTACCAGCTCGGCGAACCCGTCCAAGCAAGGTCAGGCGGTGACGTTTACCGCCACGGTCACACCGACGTTTGCCTCACAAGGCACGCCTACGGGAACAGTCGCCTTCCGCGATGGAAAGAAAACGCTGGGCACGGTGACGCTGGTGGCGGGTGCGGCTTCGGTTACCACATCGACGCTGAGCACTGGCACACACACGATCACGGCCAGTTACTCGGGGGACTCGTTGTTCGTGCCTTTGACGGCTTCGCCGCTGCTTCAGAAGGTGAGCCAATAAGTTCGCCCGGCAGCGCAACGATGGCCGGAGCGCTTGGCCCATGTCGTCCCATTGCCCGCAACGCAACCTGCGGTTGACGCATCTCAATTGGGGCGCTTATCATTTTTGTTTGGCCCTTACCCCATGGGCGGCTCCGGGGGAGCCGTCGCAGGATTATAGAAGTGAACTTATGGATAAGAAGAAGTTAGAAGGATTCAAAAAGAGGTTGGAGACGAGGCAGCAGGATTTGCGGCGGACGGTCTCCCGCACCCAGGCGGACGGCCGGTCCGCTGACGAGGACACGGCGCAGGACATTGCCGACCGCGCTGCCAGTTCCTACACCAAGGAGTTTCTCTTCAGCCAGAGCAACAATGAGCGGCAGTTGCTGCAGATGGTGGAGAAGGCGCTGGCGCGCATTCGCGAGGGCAGCTTTGGCGAGTGCATTCACTGCGGCAAGGAAATTAATGCCAAGCGACTGGAGGCGGTGCCGTGGACGCGGCACTGCATCGAGTGCCAGGAGAAGCTGGAGCAGGGATTGCTGGAAGAGGCTCCGCGGTAGGCTCGCGTGTTAATCAGCCACGAGAAGTTAGGTATCGGTTCTGAGCGGTGATCCGATTCACGGCGTGCGCTTCACGAGGCACTGAAGGCGAAGCGCCGCGTTAAACCCCACAATCAGGTGCGGGTTTCGCAGCCCGCGGTGGCGCTCACCAGTCGCCCTGTCCAAACAGGGTGCCGGCAAGTGGAACATTGTTTAGAATCGAACGTAGAATCGAGTGGGGCTTCTTCCCGGATTCGGCACGCGGCCCGAAGGTGTGACCCTCATGAAACTGTTACGACCTGCAATCCTTGCGCTGGTAATCGCCGGCGCGTTCTTCTATTTCACCACCTGGCGTTCGAATGCGAAACAGACCGGTGCGAACCCAGCGGGATGGCTTAGTCATCCGGCGCAAGTGGAGATCACTGAAGCTTCCGGCCCCGAAGGTCTCGACAGCGAAGAGCAGAATAATATTCTGGTGTATCGAAAGAATATTCCGTCGGTGGTGAACGTCACGTCGCGCGCCATGTCGTTTGACTTCTTTTACGGGATGGTCCCGCAGGAAGGCCAGGGCTCAGGCTTCGTGATCGACAAGCAAGGGCACATCCTAACCAACTACCACGTCATCGCGGACGCGCGACAGGTGGAAGTAACCATGCACAACCGCAAGAAGTACAAGGCGACGGTGGTGGGCACGGATCCGGCGCACGACTTGGCGGTGATCCTGATCAAAGGCGCGCCCGATCTGGTTCCCGCAGTGCTTGGTGACTCGCGGAACTTGCAGGTGGGGCAGAAGGTGTACGCCATCGGCAACCCGTTTGGGCTGGCAGGGACGATGACCCGCGGCATCGTCAGCTCGATCCGCCCGGTGCGCGAGCCCAATGGCGCGACCATTGACGAGGCGATTCAGACCGATGCCGCCATCAACCCCGGCAACTCGGGCGGTCCGCTGATGAACTGGCACGGAGAAGTAATCGGCATCAACACCATGATTCTTTCCAGCGTGAACCAGAACGCCGGAATCGGCTTCGCCATTCCCATCAATACTGCAAAGGCTGTGCTCAACGATCTGATGACGCTTGGCCGCGTGCGCCGTCCGGCTCTCGGTGTGCGCACCATCCCCATCAGCCCCGAGCTGGCGGATGAGATTGGCTTGCCCGCGGATTACGGTTTGCTGATCGTGCAGGTCACCCCCGGGGGATCGGCCGAACAGGCCGGACTGCACGGCGGCACCGAACGCGCTTATCTGGGCAACATCCCCATCATGCTGGGCGGAGACCTGATCGTCGCCATCGACGGCGAAAAAGTTCAGGACGAGCAGGATCTCTCCCAGTTGATGAACAACCACCGCGCCGGAGACACGGTGAAGGTGACGATCTATCGCAATAAGAAGAAGCTGGATGTGAACGTTGCGCTCGGCGAAGCTCGGGAACAAGTGTGAGGATGGGCCAGCAGCTACCAACGCCGGACGCCGGGGGATGTGCGGCTGGAGAGTGATTTGGGTAGTGTCCTGCAGTGTTAGGACACTACCGTGATTTGTTGCTCCTTGAAATCCTTGGGCGGCCAAAGTAATCTATCTTGCTGTCTATGGCCGCCGCACCTAGCTCTTAACTTGCGACTCTGAGCGACAAGGCGCCGAGGTGTGCGCGTCCCGCTCCTCTCATTGCGCTTTCTAAATCCAGAAGGGATTCTTGCCATGCAATTTGTGGATAAGGCATTGGCGCGCCGTTTGGAGGCGTGCGAGGAGATGCCCCAGGTCCTCTATGCGCGGGTGTTTCAGAAGACCCGGCCCGAGATCGGCGCGGCGGAGGAAGAGATCAGTGGCGGGCACATGATCTTCGCCGGTCTGGGATCGCCCATTGGACGGGCAACTGGCGTGGGTATTGACAGACCGTTTACCGCGGAAGACCTGGACCGGGTGGAGGAGTTCTATCGCTCGCACAAAGCGCCATCGCAAGTGGATCTGTGTCCGCTGCACGACTCGACCGTGTTTGAGATGTTTAAGGAGCGCGGCTATGGCATTGCGGAGCTGAATAACGTTCTGTACCGCCGGCTGGATCGCAACGAAGAGTGTGCGCCCGCGCCCGCAGGCAGCGAAATTCGTCGCGGTCTTCTTGAGGAGGCAGAAGCTCAGTCCGCCATCGTGGAGCGTGCGTTCTTTCCAGATGGCGCTCCTGAAGCCTTCAGGGGGCTGCTGACGCCGCTCTACCAGATGGACGGTGCTTTGACCTTCGCGGCCACAGTCGAGGGCAAGATGGTGGCTTGCGGCGCGGGACTGGTTATTCTAGAGCATCGGATATTTGCGGTCTGCGGGGCCGGAACGCTCTCCGAGTTTCGCGGACGCGGCCTGCAGACGGCTCTGCTGCGGGCCCGGCTCGCGGCAGCTGCCCATGCAGGATGCGAATACGCGGTAGTGGTCACGCAGGGCGGGACCACCTCGCAGCGCAACTGCGAAAGGCTAGGCTTTCGCGTCGCCTACAGCAAGGTGACAGTGATCAAGAATTTGTAGTCGCGCAACAGAGGGATCAGATAGTCTACGACTGCCGGATCCTGGCTGGTGTCTTCTATCTGGTCCCGGTTGCCGAATTGGGCCATCGATCGCTATCAAAATGAATGTTGATTCCATCCGCACCTACTGCCTGTCGTTCCCGCGCGCGACAGAGAACTTGCAGTGGGGCGACGATCTCTGCTTCAAGATCGGCGGGAAGATTTTTGCGATCATCGGCCTGGACAATCCGCGGCTTTGTTTCAAGTGCATGCCGGAGGCTTTTGCTGAGTTGATCGAGCGCGACGACATTCATCCAGCGCCGTACGTGGGGCGGTACAAGTGGGTGATGCTGGACCGGCTGGATGCCTTGGGCAACGACGAGTTGAAGGAATCGATCCGGCAGTCTTATGAGATGGTGGCAGCGAAGGCGCCGGGGAAGAAGGTCAAGAAGCGGAGAGGGCTCCCGAAACTTGCTGATCGGAAGAAGGTGAAGAGAGATTGACGCTTCTGCTCGTGGATAGAGTTGGCGGGAAAGAGTGCCCGCGCCACAACAACCTTCCGACACGACTGATTTGACTCTGCTTGCTGCCCTCGGCTAGCCTCAAGTATCCGCATTCCTGGATAGCCTTCGATCTTCATGCGATTCCGCAACAAATCATTGATTTTGCTGCTGACGGCGGCTGCGACGATCTGCGGCGCGCCCTTTGTTGTGGCTTCCACGGAGCCCGTTCATGCTCAGCATGGAATCGTGGTCAGCGTGCACGAGTTGGCCTCGCGTACCGGGGTCGAGATGATGGAGGCTGGTGGCAATGCGGTAGACGCCGCGGTGGCAACGGGATTCGCGCTGGCGGTGGTGCATCCGCCAGCGGGCAATCTGGGCGGCGGCGGATTCATGCTCATCCGCATGGCCGACGGCAGGACGCACTTTCTGGACTACCGGGAGAAGGCTCCGGCAGCGGCGACGCGCGACATGTATCTGGACGCGCAGGGCAATGTGATTGAAGGCGCAAGCGAGATTGGATACAAGTCAATCGGCGTGCCGGGGTCGGTTGCGGGTATGGTCTACGCCGAACAGAAATACGGCAAGCTGACGCTCAAGCAGGTGATGGCTCCGGCGATCCGGCTGGCGCGTGAGGGCTATGCCTTGAGTTGGGGCGAGGCTCGCGATTTCCACGATAGGTATTTGGCTGAGTTTCCCGAGTCGCGGCGCACTTTTCAGCGCGATGGCAATTACTATCAGCCGGGCGAGATTTTCCGCCAGCCTGACTTGGCGCGCACTCTGGAGCTGATCGCCGCGAAGCCTGATGATTTTTATCACGGCGCGCTGGCGCGGAAACTCGCAGCGGCGATGCAGAAAGGCGGAGGGCTGATCACCGCCGATGATCTGGCGCACTATGAAGTGAAAGAACGCGAGCCGGTTCGAGGGACTTATCGCGGGTATGAGATCATCAGCGCGCCGCCGCCCTCTTCTGGCGGGACGGTTTTGATTGAATCTTTGAATATTCTGGAGGGCTACGATCTCGCCAAGCTGGGAAACCGGTCGGCACAGTCGATTCATTACACGACCGAGGCATTCCGGCGGGCGTTTTTCGATCGCGCGGAATTTATGGGCGATCCGGATTTCTCGAAAATTCCCGTCGCACAGCTCATCGACAAGAAATATGGCACGGCATGGCGGGACTCGATTGATGCAACCCATGCCAGCGCGAGCAATGAGTTGAAGCGGCCCGCTATTTTCAATGAGCTTGAGCAATACGCAGCCGCCCATCCCCAGCCGGTGGGGAATCACGAGTCGCCGCACACTACCCATTATTCCGTGGTGGATGCGGAAGGAAACGCGGTCGCGGTCACGACCACAATCAATGACTGGTTCGGATCGCGGGTTACGGCGGAGGGCCTGGGATTCCTGATGAACGACGAGATGGATGATTTCTCGGCCAAGCCGGGCGTACCGAATTCCGACGGTTTGATTCAGGGCGCGGCCAATGCTGTCGGTCCGGGGAAACGTCCTCTGTCGTCGATGACTCCTACCATCGTGGTGCGTGACGGGAAGACGGTGCTGGTGCTGGGCTCGCCCGGCAGTTCTAAGATCATTACGACCGTGGCCAACGTTTTGATGGGCGTTGTCGACTACGGGATGAATATTCAGGAAGCGGTGAACGCTCCCCGCTTTCACAATCAGTGGATGCCGGACGTGTTGAACGTCGAGCAATGGTTTTCTCCGGACACCGTGCAAGTGCTGCAGAAGATGGGATACGACGTGCAGTATGGCCTGAATAGCGGGGCGGATTTCTCGCCATACTGGAGTGATGCGGAGTGCATCGCCGTCGACCGGAAGAACGGTGAGCGGCTCGGCGCCAGCGATGGCCGGAACAGCGGAAAGGCAGTAGGCTACTAAGACACTGAGGATCGGGCATGTTGAAAGCGGTATCAACCTATTTGTACGTGAAGGAACGGCTGCATCCGGGAATTCTGGATGGGCTGGCTCGCAGCGGAGTGCAGGCCATCGAGATTTTCGCGGCGCGGCAACACCTCGACTACGCCAACCGCAAGGCGCACGTGAAAGAGATTGCCGAGTGGTTTCGTGGGAGTGGAGTTCCGTTGAATTCCGTGCACTCGCCTCTGTATGCCGACTACGAATGGGGCCGGGCGGGAGCGCCTCCGATCAATCTTGCGTCCACGGACCGCGCGGGACTGGTGGACGCGATGGATGAGGTGAAGCGGGCCCTGGAGATCGCGGAGCAGATTCCGTTCCGCTTTCTGGTACAGCATCTGGGACTTCCCAACGAAAGCTTCAGCGAGAAGAAGTTTGAGTCGGCGATGACCTCCATCGAACACTTGCGCGCATTTGCCAAGCCGCTCGGAGTGCGCATTCTGCTGGAAAATATTCCCAACGAACTCTCCACGCCGGAGAGGTTGGTGGAGATGATTCACACCGCGCACTTTGACGATGTTGGGATTTGCTTTGATTTCGGGCATGCGCACATCATGGGTTCAGTGCGCGAGGCCTTTGAGATTTTGGGTAAGCAGATATGCTCGACGCATGTGCATGACAATAATAAGGTGCAGGATTCGCATCAGTGGCCCGGCCAGGGGACGATTGACTGGAAAGAGGCGATGGAACTGCTGCGCTCCGCTCCGCAAACGCCGCCCTTGATGCTGGAGCTGGAAGGCAATGAGAAGGTGAATCCGCTGGCGAAGTTTGGGGAGACGTTCGAGAAGCTGGAGGGGATTTAGTAATTGGGTAATTTGGTAATCGGGTAATTTTAAGATCCGGTACGAATCACAAATCAGACTATGTCCTCACCTGTAACTACCATCGCTGAAATCGGGAGGCACGAAGGCCAGTCGGTTACGCTACGCGGATGGCTTTATAACCTGCGCGAGAGCGGGAAGTTGCTGTTCCCGCAGTTTCGTGACGGGTCGGGAGTGATTCAGGGCGTGGTGCCGAAGAACGCGGTCACGCCTGAAGTGTTCGACACGATCAAGACGCTGACACAGGAGTCGAGCGTGATCGTCGAAGGCAAAGTTCGCGCCGATAAACGTGCGCCCGGCGGCTATGAACTTGATGTGGTCAACGTGCAGGTGGTGCAGCGCGTGCCGGAGTCCGATCCTTATCCCATCACTCCGAAAGAGCACGGCACCGATTTCCTGATGGAGCACCGTCATCTGTGGGTGCGCTCGCAGCGGCAGGCTTCAATTCTGCGGGTGCGGGCGGAGATTATTAAAGCCGTGCGCGATTTCTTTGATGAGCGCGGGTTCACGCTCACTGATCCACCGATTCTTACTCCAGCGGCTTGCGAAGGCACGAGCACACTTTTCCCGGTCGATTATTTCGACGAGCAGGCCTACCTCACGCAGTCTGGCCAGCTTTACATCGAGGCCACGGCTATGGCGCTGGGCAAGGTGTATTCGTTTGGTCCGACGTTTCGGGCGGAGAAATCAAAGACGCGCCGTCACCTCACCGAGTTCTGGATGGTCGAACCGGAAGTTGCTTACGGAGAACTCGACGACTTGATGGACCTGGCCGAAGGCTTGATCACTTTCGTGGTGAAGCGCTGCCTGGAGCGGCGGCGGGTTGACCTGCTGGCCATTGGACGCGATCTTTCGCGGCTCGAAAAGATCGAGGCGCCGTTCCCGCGGATCAGCTACGACGAAGCCGTGAAGACCTTGCAGGAGGGCCACGCCAAGGGCAGGCTGGAAGCTAAGTTTGAGTGGGGTGGCGACCTGGGATCGCCGGATGAAACCTATCTTTCGGCGCAGTTCGACAAGCCGGTGATGGTGCATCGATATCCGGCGAAGGTGAAGGCTTTCTACATGGAGCCGGATCCGCAGCGGCCGGAGTTGGCCTTGTGCGTCGATGTACTCGCGCCAGAAGGCTACGGCGAAATTATTGGCGGCTCGCAGCGCATGGCGTCGCACGCGTTGCTCGTGCAGCGCATTCACGAGCACGGATTGCCGGAAGAAGCATTCAAGTGGTATCTCGATTTGCGCAAGTACGGCAGCGTTCCGCACGGCGGCTTCGGCATGGGCATTGAGCGGGCTGTGGCCTGGATCTGCGGACTGGAACATGTGCGGGAAACGATCCCGTTCCCACGGATGCTGCACCGGCTGTACCCATGAAGAAGAATTGGGTAATTTAGTAATTGAGTAATTTAAGAGCCGCTGCGTATTAGGGTTTTTCAATTACCAAATTACCCAATTACGCGATCACCCAATTCCTATGACAAACATCAACACCACCAACATTGTTCCGAAGAAGATTCGCGTGATCGGCGTACCGCTCGACCTCGGCCAATCCCGCCGTGGCGTCGATATGGGGCCTTCGGCTGTGCGAGTGGCTGGGCTTGAAGCGCGTCTCGAAGCGCTGGGGCATGAAGTGGAAGATGGCGGCAACGTTGCGGTCGCCATTCCGGAGCAGAAAAAGGAGGGCGACACTCACGCCAAGTATTTGAAGGAGATCACGGCCACCTGCACGAAACATGCGGAACTGGTAATCAAGACGCTGGAGGCGGGGAAGATTCCATTGTCGTTGGGCGGCGATCACTCGATGGCTGCTGGCACGGTTGCGGGTGTAGCCGAGTACTATCGCCGCCAGAACCAGCGGATAGGGCTGATCTGGATCGATGCGCACACCGACATCAATACGCCCGAGACTTCGCCCAGCGGCAATGTGCACGGGATGCCGCTGGCTGCGCTGATGGGCTTGGGTCCGGCGGAGTTGCAGAACATCTTCGAGTTTTCTCCGAAGGTGAAGCCGGAGAATTGCGTGCTGGTAGGAGTGCGCGACATTGATGCCGTTGAAAAAGAGAATGTGCGGCGCGCCGGCATCGGCGTTTTCACCATGCGCGACATCGACGAGCGCGGTATGCGAACTGTGATGGAAGAGGCTCTGCGCATGGCTGGACGCGGGACTGCGGGTTATCACATTTCGCTCGACATGGACTGGATCGACCCGGAGGATGCGCCCGGAGTGGGCACTCCGGTGCGGGGCGGCGCCACGTATCGCGAAGCTCACCTGGCGATGGAGATCATTGCGGATCACGGACGCATGTTGAGCTTCGAGATCGTCGAAGTGAATCCCGTGATTGACGAGCACAACCGGACCGCGGACCTGGCGGTGGAGTTGGCGCTGTCGGCGTTTGGAAAAAAGATTCTGTAAGAGACTATGAAAAAGCTTCGAGTGGGCATTCTTTTTGGCGGGCGGAGTGGAGAGCACGAGGTTTCTCTGCTCTCGGCGGCGTCAGTTCTTAGGGCCATCGATAAGGACAAATACGAGGTCGTGCCCATTGGCATCACCAAGGACGGCCGCTGGCTGACTGCGGATGACGCCGAGAACCTGCTACAGGGCAAGCTGGTGCTGGAGGCGCGGCATTTGCGCGCTGGCGATCCTGAAACCACTCAGGCTGCGGCGGTGCTGGCTCGCGGAGAATCAGTGGTGGTGCCGCCGGAGCCAGTACATCGGCAAAGCGGACTGGTCCCTTTCCAGACGGCTGCGGCGCTCACGCGGCGCGCCAGCGATCGCGCCATCAACGTGGATGTAATCTTTCCCGTTCTGCATGGCACGTTCGGCGAAGACGGGACAATTCAGGGGCTGCTTGAGTTGGCTGACATTGCATATGTGGGAGCGGGCGTGCTGGGCTCCGCTGCGGGCATGGACAAGGACATTATGAAATCTTTGTTTCTTGCCGCGGGACTGCCGATCGTGAAGCACGTCACCATTCTGCGCGGCGCATGGGAGAAAGAGCCGGCGAAGGTTGAGAAGTCCGTGGAGAGCAAGCTGAAGTATCCGGTCTTTGTGAAGCCTGCGAATCTGGGGTCGTCGGTGGGAATCAGCAAGGCGCATAACCGCAAGGAACTCGGTCCCGCCATCGAGGAAGCGGCGAGATTCGACCGCAAGATTGTCATCGAGCAGGGCGTGGGCGGAAAGAAAAACAAGGCGCGCGAGATCGAGTGCTCGGTGCTGGGCAACGACGAGCCGACAGCCTCCGTCCCGGGCGAGATTGTTCCGGTCAAGGAGTTCTACGATTACAACGCCAAATATCTCGACGAAGGCTCCGAACTGATTATTCCAGCGAAGCTCACCAAGGCAGAAACGAAGATGGTGCAGGAACTGGCCGTGCGGTCTTTCAAAGCGGTGGACTGCTCTGGGCTGGCGCGCGTAGATTTCCTGATGGAGCCCGGACCGGGGAAGTCGCGGAAGATCTATCTGAACGAGATCAACACCATGCCGGGATTTACCGCGATCAGTATGTATCCCAAGCTATGGGCGGCCTCAGGGCTCGAGTACGTGGACCTGATCGACAGATTGGTCCAACTCGGCCTGGAGCGGCACGCGGACAAGAAGAAGAATCAGTACAGCCGCTAAGATCGCAGGCTTACAATCTCTGTCTTACCCTTTAGCAGGCTGGCCCATCGGTTTCACCGAACACTGCAGGTTCTTAATTTTTTTGCCGATGTCATAGGCATGGCCGGTAATCGCCTTCGCTACCTGACTGCGGATGATTGGGTGTTAATTCAGGCGAAGGCGGTGCGGCGCACTTTCAAGCTTGGGGACGAAATCATCGGGCAGGGTGCATGGGGCGATAGCATATACATCATCCGCCGAGGAGAAGCTTCCGTCGAGTTGGCCGGGACCGGATCGAGGGTGATTGTGGCCACGCTGGGGCCAGAGGACGTGTGCGGCGACATGGCTTTTCTGGAGCAGGGCAAGGCCAGTGCAGCCGTGGTTGCGAAGGATGAAGAGGTCGAAGTCGACGAGATAAACGCGCACGAACTGCGGGACATCATGGAAGCGTTTCCCCGACTCGCGTCCCGCTTTTACCGGTCGCTGGCGTTGGTGCTGGTGCAGCGCCTGCGGGTTACTACCGGGGAATTGGCCCGGGAAATGGCGTTCCGCGACCGCCGTGAGTAGTACATTCTCCTCGGATTTTCCGAGATCGAAATTGCCGATTGACGAACCTGGCTGGGCTGTGTAGCATTATGAGGACAAGTTTGCCTTTCGGGGCAGACTGAATTTCATGCAGAGTGGCTGAGGGACGAGCCCTGTGACGCCACGGCAACCGGATCGGGATCATATATCCCGACCGCCAGGTGCCAACTCCCGCCCGGAAACGGGGAACATGAGATTCGGATGCGAACTTTTATTTGTATTTGCATTCCGATAACCTCTTTTCCTTTTTCCGGGGAAAAGAGGCCTTTGCTTTTTAGGGCGCTTTTCTCCGGCTCGTCCTCAGCTATTCGCTGTTAGAGAAAGCGAGTAGCCCGATGTCGAACAACCTTCAGAACGACAACGCTCACTACGAATTGCGCTGCCGGGAGTGTGGCCGCCGCCGGGGAAACCAGCCCCGCTCAGTCTGCGACGACTGTTTCTCTCCTCTTGAAATTGCCTATGACTACGACTGGATCCGGTATGTGCTGGGCGAGGATTCAATTGATCCGCCAAAGAGCATCCGCGCGCGAATTGCGCGGCGGCCGCCGAACATGTGGCGCTATGCCGAATTGCTGCCGCTGCCCGCGGGCTTTGAGCCGCGGCTGCCGGTCGGATTCACGCCGCTGTTCCGGGCGCCGAGGCTCGCGGCACGGCTGGCCGGCAACGGCGACGCGGAGACCGCCGCAGAGAATCTCTACCTGAAAAATGACGCTGTGTGCTTGCCGACGCTGAGCTTCAAAGACCGCGTGGTGGCCGTGGCGCTGGCACAGGCAGTGGCTTTCGGTTTCGATACGGTGGCATGCTCCTCGACCGGAAACCTGGCTAATGCCGTAGCTGCGCATGCGGCTCGCCTCGGGCTCAAAGCCTGGATCTTCATTCCATCCGACCTTGAGCCGGCGAAGATTCTTGGCACGCAAGTCTTCGGCGCGAACGTCGTGCGCATCGCGGGCAACTACGATCAGGTGAACCGCCTGTGCTCGCAGATTGCCGAAGAACCGCGCTGGGGCTTCGTCAACGTGAACCTGCGTCCCTATTACGCCGAGGGATCGAAAACTGTCGGCTTCGAAATCGCCGAGCAACTGGGCTGGCGCCTGCCGGACAACGTAGTCGTGCCCATGGCCGGCGGATCGTTGATCACCAAGATCAAGAAGGCGTTTGACGAACTCACCAAGCTCGGGCTGGTCGAGGAGAAGCCGGTGAAGTTCTTTGGCGCCCAGGCTACCGGGTGCTCTCCGATTTCGACGGCGGTGAAGACCGGCAGCGCGGAGATCGATCCGCAAAAGCCCGCGACCATCGCACGTTCGCTTGCAATCGGCAATCCCGCCGACGGGCACTACGCCATCAAGACCATCAAGCACAGCGGCGGATGGAGCGAGGACGTGAGCGATCCCGAAGTGATCGATTCGATTCGGGTGCTGGCGGAAACCGAAGGTATCTTCACCGAAACCGCGGGCGGCGTGACCGTGGGCACGGCGGGCAAGTTGTATCGCCAAGACCGCATCCTGCCGGAAGAAACGACCGTGTTATGCATCACGGGAAACGGTCTGAAGACGACCGACGTGCTCGCTGGTGTCTATGGGATCGAGCGGCCGATCGCGCCCAAGCTGGCCGAGTTCGAGAAGTATCTGCACGAAACGCTGGACACAGTTGAGGTCGCCAAAGAAGCGGCGGCGACGGTAGGCGCGTAGCGGAGGCTGCGATGGCGATCACGGTACAAATTCCAACCGCCCTGCGGCGGCACACGGCGGGCGTAGGCTCAGTTGCCTGTACTGCCACGAACCTGGGGGAACTGTTCTCCGTCCTCGATGAGAAGTTTCCGGAGCTGAAGCCTCACCTGCGAGACGAGGCAGGAAAGGTGCGTCGATTCCTCAATATCTATGTGAATGAAGAAGACATCCGCTTCATGGGTGGGCCGGACTACATCTTTAGCGACGGGGATGAAGTGCTGCTTGTGCCGTCGATTGCGGGCGGAGCGCGGTAACCTCCCACCTCCCTCTCCACCAGTTGCGAATCCCGCCCCTTACTGTATAATCAATCTAACTAACTGGTTAATTAAGCTGTGGCTCAGCGCCCCCATCCTCGCCAGCATCCTCCCCGCATGGGATCCCGCGGGCAGCCGGGGGAGAGCCGCGCCGCAATCCTAAAGGCGGCAGCGAAAGAGTTCGCCGCCCACGGCATCGCCGGAGCCCGCACCGACGCCATTGCACGTGAGGCGCGAGTCAACAAGGCCCTGCTCTACTACTACTTCAAAGACAAGGAAAAGCTCTACGGCGCGGTGCTGGACAACGCGTTCTCCGGGATGAAGTCAAAGGTCTTCGAGGTGCTCGACAGCGATTTGCCGCCGCGCGAAAAGATCATGGCCTACGTCGGCGCGTATTTCGACTTCATTGCCTCGAACCAGATTTATCCCAAGCTGATGCAGCGCGAGATGATGCGGGCGCGCGAAGGCCACTCAGAACACATCGACCGGCTGGTCAAGACGTACTTTCAGCCGATCTATAAGCGGGTCGGGGAGCTGTTGCACAAAGGAATCTCGGAAGGCGAATTCCGGCAAGTCGATCCGGTGCACTTCGTTCCTTCCATGGTGGCGATGATCGTTTTTTATTTCAGCAGCGCCCCGGTGATGCAGCGGATCGTACGCTTCAACCCACTGGCGCCGCAGAGGATTGCCGAGCGGCGTGCTGCCGTTCTGGATTTTATTTCCGCGGCTCTGTTTCAACCTCGCGCCAGCGCAGGAGTACGCAAATGAGTGCTCGCAACAAGTTCTTCACTCTTCTCGGCATCATCTTCGTGATCGCCGCTGTCTACTACTATTTCTCCGTCGACCATTCCAAAGACCTGGTGCTGATCGGCACCGTCGATGCCAACCAGGTGATCGTCAGCGCGCAGGTGGAAGGCCGCATCCAGAAGCTGCTGGTGGATGAAGGCACGCCAGTGAAGGCAGGAGATCTGATTGCTGTGCTGGATCCCTCTGAATTGCAGACACAGGAAGCCGCGGCGGCAGCAAACATTGCCAGCTTGCAGCACAAAGTGTCCGAGATGCAGCACACGGAGGAATCCACATCTGGTTCCACTTCGAGTGACGTGGCCAATGCGCGGGCGAAGGTTTCATCTGTGAAGGCGCAACTCCTGCAAGCGCAGGCTGCCCTCGATCGCACCCAGAGCGACAGCCGTCGCGCCATCGAACTGGCGAAGGCCGGAGTGGCTTCGGATCAGGAGCGGGTGCAGGCTGAAACCAACTTGCAGGCGGCGCAAGCGACCGTGCAGGCGCAGCAGGAATTGGTAAAAGCAGCGGAGGCCGACTTGAATTCCGCGGTTGCGCGCACGCATCAAGCCAGCGCCGCGAAAAGCACCGTCGAAGCCACGCAGTCTGATCTCAAGAGTGCGGTCGCACAGAAGAATCAGGCTGCGGTGCGGCTGGGTTACACCAACGTTTATACGCCCGTCAGCGGAACGGTTTCTGTGCGCGCGGCGCGGCAGGGAGAAGTGGTGAACATCGGCGCGCCCATCGTAACCATCGTCGATCTCACTGACACCTGGGCACGGGCGGCGATCCCGGAAACCTACGCGGATCACATCGGCTACGGTGACGTGTTGCGCGTGAGAATGCCCGGTGGAACGGTTACTAGAGGCAAGGTGTTTTTCAAGGGCGTGGAAAGCGACTTCGCCACTCAACGCGATGTGAGCCGGCGCAAACGGGATATCAGGACGATCGTGCTGAAGGTTCGATTGGGCAATCCTAGAGGCGCATTTGTGCCGGGGATGACGGCCGAGGTGCTGGTTTCGCCGGAACAGTTGAAAGGCAATCCGCAGAGCGCAGCGGCAGCGGGGCAGCAATGATGGCAGATATGAACGACAAAGCGAATGGTGGGGGTTCTCCTGTGTCTAACGCCGAGACTCCCTACGCCATCGCAGTCGAGCACATCGTCAAGAAGTACGGCGACTTTACCGCGGTCGACGATGTTTCTTTCAACGTGAATGAAGGTGAAATCTTCGGCCTGCTCGGGCCGAACGGGGCTGGAAAATCGACGCTGATCCGCATGATGACCACGCTGATTCCAATCACTTCGGGAAAAGCTAGCATTCTCGGCCACGATGTGGCCAAAGATCCCGATGCGGCGCGGCGAACCATTGGTGTGATCCCGCAGGCGCTGACCAGCGATCTCGATCTGACGGTGGAAGAGAATCTGAACATCTACGCCAAGCTCTACGACGTGCCGGCGAAAGAACGGAAGCGCTCAATCGACGAGTTGCTGGGGCTCGTGGACCTGAACAAGTGGCGCGACGCGCAGACCAAGACGCTCTCCGGGGGAATGCGGCGGCGGTTGGAGATTGCGCGCGGGCTGGTGCATCATCCGAAAATCTTTTTCCTCGACGAGCCCACCACCGGACTGGACCCGGTGTCGCGCGTCGCCGTGTGGGAGATGCTGGGCAACATCAAGAGCCAGCGCCGACTCACCATCCTGATCACGACGCATTACATGGACGAAGCTGACCGGCTGTGCGATCGCATCGCGATCGTCGATCACGGCAAACTGGTGGCGCTGGACGCGCCGATGGCGCTGAAGGCGAGCGTGCCGGGATCGAACGTGATTGAAGCGCAGTTCGAGAATCCTCCCGAGGATTGGGAGCAGCGCCTGCACACGATGGACGACGTCACCTCGGTGCAGCATGAGGGAGCAGGAATGTATCGCATCCTGACCGGCAACGGCTCCCGTACCACGACCGAACTGGTGGAAATGGCCGTGGAAGCAGGGGTTGCGGTGAAATCGCTCTCAGTGCAGAACACGACGCTGGACGACGTCTTCGTACACTATACCGGCAGGCAGTTACGCGACGAATTGCAGAAAGCATATGCCTTCACCATGCCACAGCGGCCGGGGTTGCAGCCATGAACCTCTTGAGGTTGAAGTTATGAACAGGATGATGGCCATTGTCGAGCGTGAAATGCGCAAGTTTTTTCGGTCGCCGGCGCTGATGCTGGCATCGATGATTTTTCCCCTGGTACAGCTCATCATCCTGGGCAACGCATTCGGCGGCAAGATTCGCGACGCCCGCGTCGCCATCGTCGATCAGGACGGAGGCACGCAGGCCCTTCGAGTTCGCCAGGCATTCGATGCCGTGCGAGCCAACATTCGTACCTTCGTACCGCTCAATTACGATAGCGAGAAGCAGGCGGTGGAAGATGTGCGCAACGGCAAGCTCGAAGGCGCGGTGATCATTCCGCCACAATTCTCCAGGCGAGTGTACGAAGAAAATCACCCGCGCATTGCAGTGGTTGTGGACAATAGCGACAACTTCATGAGTTCCGCAATTGAAGCAGAACTGACCGAACTTACCAACGCCCTGAATCAGCCCGTGGTCGAGCCCCGCATCTTGCAGCAGACCGCGCTCGATATTGTCGAACTCTACCCCTACATCGAATACATGAAGTACCTGCTGCCGGGTTCGCTGGTACTAGCGATGTTTGTCTCGGTGATGATCGGCGGCGGAATGCTCTACATCGACGACAAAGCGCGCGGCGTGCATGAAGGTTATCTGGTCACCCCAATCACGAAACTCGAACTGGTGCTGGGGCTCAACCTGGCGGGCGCGATCAAGGCCGTGATGACGGGCGTGATCATCACCGTAATAGGATCGCTGATTGCCGGGGTGCGCACGATCTTCAATCCGGTCACAGTCGTCGGCCTGCTGGCGATGATCGTACTGACGGCGTTGGCTTTCAATACGATGATGTTCCTGCTGATGGTGAGGATCGAAGATCCGCTGGTGCCGCGGGCGATGTTTGGAATTCTTAACACGCTGCTATTCTTCCCCAGCGGCTCGGTGTATCCCATCCAGGCATTCCCGCCGTGGTTGCGGGCAATCGCCAAGGTCGACCCCTTCACCTACGCCGTGGATGGCTTCAAGTGTCTGCTGCTCAAAGAGACGACCCTGTCGGCGGTCTGGCCCGACATGCTGTACCTGACGATCTTCGCCGCTATTACGCTGGGGATCGCGATTCCGCTTTTCAAGCGCACGCTGTAGGGATCGGGTAATTTTGGCAATCGGGCAATTCTGTAATTTGAGACCAAGACCTGCCAGCCTGGAAATTACAAAATTGCCCGACTACCAAACTTACCAAGTCCCTTGGAACTTTTGACTTACCGCCCGAGTCCGTTATGCTAGACAATGATGACCCTACTGGACGCGCGCGAATACCACCCGGAAAAAGAGCGGCAGAAAAAAGCGCGGATTATTTCGTCGGCCGTTCTGGTTCTGGTTCTGGCTTCCGTGGGATGGTTTAACCGCTTCTGGCCGGAAAAACACGTTGCCGATAAGTTCTTCGCGGCGGTACAGAAGCAAGACTTCGAAACGGCCTACGGCATCTATTTTCAAGATCAGGACTGGAAACAGCATCCCCAGAATCACAAACAGTATCCCTTCAATGAATTCAAGCAAGACTGGGGGCCGGGCGGAGAGTGGGGCATTGTGAAGACTTACAAGGCTTTTGGAGAGAGCAACTGTCCCGGCGGTGGGAGTGGTGTAGTCGTCGATCTGATAGTGAATGATCGCGCGAAACACGCTCAGGTGTACGTTGACAAAACGGATAAGACGATCAGCACGCCGCCTTGCGATCTGGAATTTCGCTAAGACGAACTTCCGAACTGCTGCAGCGTCTTGGCGAGGGATGCCTCATCGCCGGCATACACGCAAGTCCTCGACCGGTCAATTTGCCGCATCAGACCGCAGAGAACTCTTCCTGGTCCGATTTCCACGAAGGTCTCCACGCCCTCTCCGATCAACACTCGCATGCACTGTTCCCACTCCACTGCTCCCGTTACCTGAGCGACCAGCGTTGCGCGCGACCGCAGTTCATCTGTAACCAGGGACGCCTCCACGTTGCACGCGACCGGATACACAGGCTTCTGCATCTTCAGCACGTTCAAGTCCTCCTCCAGCCGGTCTTGTGCGGGCTTCATTAGCGAACAGTGAAAGGGTGCGCTTACCGGCAGCAGCTTCGCGCGTTTGGCTCCGCGCTCGTCGGCGAGTTTCGCCCCACGCTCAACCGCCGCGGTGTTACCGGAGATCACAATCTGCTCGGGAGAATTAATATTCGCAGGGGAGCAGACTTCTCCCTGCGCCGCGTCCCGGCAAACGGCGGCAACTTTCTCCGAGTCCATCCCCAGGATCGCGGCCATGGCTCCCACCCCGACCGGAACCGCTTCCTGCATATACTTTCCGCGATTGCGCACGGTGCGCACCGCGTCGGCAAAGCTCATCGTCCCAGATGCCACATGCGCAGAATACTCACCCAGGCTGTGGCCGGCCACAAAGCTCGGCATGGGAATCTGGCCCTCAAGAATTCTGAGCGCCGCGATCGACACCGTGAGAATCGCCGGCTGCGTAATCTCGGTCAGCCGCAACTGCTCTTCCGGACCCTCAAAGCACAATTGCGACAACTTGTAGCCCAGCGCTTCGTCAGCTTCTTCAAACGTCCGCCGCGCGGCGGGATACTTCTGGGCAAGATCCTTGCCCATGCCCACAGCCTGCGAGCCCTGGCCGGGGAAAATGAATGCGATCCTGGCGTTATTTGATGCTGACCCGTTGCTTGATTCCGTCATGATCGTGCGAAGTTAGTGAGCGGGTACGCCTGCGGCTTCTATGGCTGGTGGATGAAGCGCCGACAGCCCTTGCTCGATCGACTCATTGATCCGCCGCTCCGAAAATTCCGCGGCCACCCGCACGGCATTCTTGATCGCGTTCGCATTCGATGATCCGTGCGTGATAATACACACACCCTTCAACCCCAACAGCGGCGCGCCGCCGTATTCGGTGTGGTCGATACGCTTTTTGAAATCCGAAAATGCGCTGCGCGAGAGCATGTAGCCGACCTGCCGCGAAATCGTCGCTTTCAAGGATTCTTTCAGAACCGTCCGCACCAGATTCGCCACACCCTCGGAAACCTTCAGAGCCACGTTACCCACAAACCCATCGGCGACGATCACATCCACGTGCCCGTTGAATAAGTCGCGGCCCTCCACGTTGCCCACAAAGTGTAAGGGCAAGTGTTTTAGCAACTGGAAAGACTCGCGCGTCAGTTCGTTGCCCTTGGTTTCTTCTTCTCCGATGGAGAGCAATCCCACGCGCGGTCGTTTGCCGGCGGAAAAACTCGAGCGGGCCATGGTGTGGCCAAACATTGACCGGAAATAAATCTCGCCCATCACCGCGAACTGTTCGAGATTATGCGGCTTGCAATCCACATTCGCGCCCACGTCGAGCAGGATCGCCGCTGTACCTGGAGCCGTGGGAAAAACCGCCGCCAGCGCCGGCCGGTCTACGCCGTGCAGCGCGCCGAGCACCATCTTGGCCGTTGCCATGGCGGCGCCGGTATTGCCCGCAGTGACAAAGCCCGCGGCTCGTCCTTCGCGCACCAGCCGCAGTCCCACGCGCATGGAGGAGTCGCGCTTGGCGCGCACCGCCTGCACCGCTTTGTCCTCCATGGTGATGACTTCGCTGGCGTGGACTACTTCGAGGGGCAGCCGAGACGCAGCTGGATGACGATCCAGTTCCGCTTTGATGGTGGCCTCAGGACCGACCAGCAGCACGCGCACACCGTATTGGCGAGCGGCATGAATCGCGCCTTCGACTTCAGGCTTGGGCGCCCGGTCCGAACCCATCGCATCCAGCGCGATCACGCTAGGCATGGTGGCAGAAGGTTAGCTGGCTTCTTTCACTTCGACAACTTCGCGGCCTTTGTAGTAGCCGCACTTGACGCAAGCACGATGCGGCATCTTCTTCTCATGGCAGTTGGGACACTCCGAGAGCGAGTGGCTCTTCAGAGCATCGTGCGCCCGCCGGGTGGAGGTACGCTTTTGCGAATGTCGTCGTTTCGGATTAGGCATGGTCTATGAAATTCCTCTCGCGGACCCTTCGGCACCGCAGGTCTCAATCTCAATGTCTGAACTCTTTTGTCTGAACTGTGAACGATCAGGCTTTTAATGCGCCAGCTTGCCGCGAATTTCCTTGAGCGCGGCCCACCGCGGTTCCTCAAGCGTAACGGCGCACGAGCATTGCTCCTGGTTCAGGTTCTTGCCGCAGTGCGGGCACAGCCCTTTGCAATCCTCGCGGCACGTCACTTTCAACGGGACGGCCAACAGCACCTGCTCACGCACGACATCATCAAGCAAAAGGCCTTCACCCTCATAATAGCTGATCTCGGCCTCCGCGTCGGTCACCGACATCTCGTCGCGCCCCGCGTCTGCCCCCAAGGGACGATAAAGCAGGTCGAACTCGCGCTTGACATCTTGCGTCAGCGGCTCCAGGCAGCGCGCACAATTCGTTTCCAGGCTGGTAGCCAGCCTGCCTCGGATACGTATGTCCTGAATTATCTTGTGCTTGCCGTGATGCTCCTCGACCAAGTCCGCCCGGCCGCTGCTCTCGATTGGCGTGACTTGCCGATAGTCCGTCCCAAGGTCGATCACGCCCGGTTCGAACTTCTCCGCAAACTCTACCGGATGAAGCTCCAGGTCTTTGATCTCGAAGAACATCGGAAACCTCCGCGCCCCGTCCAGTTGCCGCCCCAGGCCCGCGGAAGCACGCCAAGAAGGCGCAAGTACCGCAAGGAGCAAGAGTTAAGGATAAAGGTGACAGAAAGCAGTGTCAAGGCAGGATAAACTACTGTGGAAGGATTTCCCCATTGGATCGCAACATACCCACCGCTGAAGAGTTGCAACGGCGTCGAGAATTCTACGAGCGCATGGCGGAACACCGCACTATTCCGCCCCTGAGTCCCGGCCCCTTTCCCACTACCGAAGAGATGATTCGCGAGGATAGGGATCGTTGACGGAGAACAAGAATTATTGGTTCCAAAAGAACGCCGATCTGGCAGCAGCCTTCATCACCCTGCTCGGCCTCCTTGCACGTCTCTGGGCCGCCTCCGGAATCTTCCTCAATCCTGACGAAGCACTGCATTTCCGCCTGGCCAACCAGGTTTCGCTCGCCCTTGCCTATAAAGCAAGCCTCACGGCATCTCATCCCCCCCTTCTCACCTTTTTGCTCTATTTCTGGCGCGCGCTCGGAACGTCGGAACTGTGGCTGCGCCTGCCCTCGGTGCTTGCCGGTACAGCTTTTTGCTGGATGTTTTACAAATGGTTAGCGAAAGCTGCCGGCAAAACTGCTGGCCTTATCGGACTCCTCTTCGTCGCATTGCTCCCGCCCATTGTCCTGCTCGGAGTGGAGATACGGCAATACGCCTTGCTCCTCGCGTTCCTGACTAGCGCCCTGTATCTGGTGGATGAGGCCTTCGCGAGAAACTCTCCGGGCCGCATGGCGGCATTCTCTCTTTGCCTCTACCTCGCCTTGCTGTCACACTACTCCGCTTTTCTGTTTGCCTCCGCGCTGGGCATTTATGCCCTGTTCAGAATCCTGGCGGAACGCCCGCCAGCCAGCCTGGTGGCCGCATGGATCGCCGGACAACTCGGCGCCCTGGCTCTCGCCATCGTTTTCTACAAAACTCACATCTCGAAATTGGGATTGGGTGACTCAAAACAGGTGCTGCAAGGCTGGATGAGTGATTTCTTTCTTCGCCGCTCGTATTTCGATCGTGTACACGATAATCCCGTGGTGTTCCTCGTAGGCCATACTTTCGGAGTTTTTCAATACTTCTTCGGACAGCTTGCCGTGGGCGACATCATGGGAGTGATGTTCGTGTTGGGGGTGACGCTGCTTCTGCGCGGCAAGAGCGTCTTGCAGAACCGAAGTTCGTCTCGCCGTTTAGGATTATTTCTGATCCTGCCCTTTGCGATTGCTGCCATCGCGAGCCTGTCTCATGTTTATCCCTACGGTGGAACGCGACACATCGCATTTCTGATTATTCCCGGAGTGGCGGGCGTCAGCGTAGCGATCGCGCGTTTAGCCGAGGAAAGGAGGCGCGGCCTTGCGATCGCGGTCGTTGTCCTCATAGCCTGCTTTGCCTTTGGCAAACCCCGCCAGCCCAGAATGGAGCGCGCCGATCAAAACCGGAAAAACATGGCGGCGGCTATGCAGTTCGTGAATCAGAATATTCATCCCCCTGATCTCATCTTCGTCGATTACCAGACCGACCTCACTCTCGGTCACTACTTGTGCCAGCAGCGCCCCATTTCCCCGGAGACGGCACCCGCCACCTTCGAGCAATTCTCCTGCGACGGTCGGCGCGTTGTTTCGACCGACTATAAACACGAGTGGATATTTTGGTCTGACAATTTTCCCAACGCGTGGCGGAGAGCTGTGCAGGCCTACGGTCTCAAACCGGGGCGAACTGTTTGGATTTTTCAGACCGGATGGGGTGTAAATCTTCCTGAGGACTTGCAAGAGCACTTCGTGGAGTTTCACGAACTGCGCTTCGAATCCTTCGGAAAGAACATTAAGATCTTCAAGATGACCGTAGGCCAGCCAATGCCCTCGGCTGCTCCTTAAGCGGATGCTGCATTGCGTTTCCTTTAGCGCGTCCCGTGGTATCTCCCGTGGCGACGGCTCATTTCCCAGCCGCGTTGCTCAGGCCCAGCCCACGCAGCGTAACCTCGTCCGGAACACTGCGCCCATCCTTTTTAATCACCACTCCGAAGTTGCCCGAATAATCCCACATGGTCCAGCCCATGCCGTGCCGCTCGAGCGAAGTGCGCACGTCGTGAATCCACGCTCCGCGATCTTGCGGATCCGCATACTCGCGGTAGACTCCGAACTCGTTGCACACCACCGGAACCCCGCGCTGCCGGGCCCATTCCGCGACTTGCGCAATCTCGGCATCAATGCGCGCTGCGTCCCAGCGTTCCTCTCCGTAGCGAATGATCGCCAGCCGGTCCACCGCATCGGGCGCACCCGCCGCCACTTTTGCCGCCGACTCCGGCGATGACGGATAACGCAGCCCTTTCATCCAGTGCCAGGAATATGCTCCCCAAGTCGCGCCCTGGTGCGTGAAGATGTGTGGATCGTAGAAATGAAAGTTGTAAATCACGTTGGAATCACGCAGAGGCTCGATAAAAACCAGCTCATCATCGTCCGACCAGCGCGCGCCGGCGGCGATGATCGTGTGCCGCGGAGCGCCTTCGCGAATCGCCGCCGCCAGCTTCGCCTGCACGCCGTACCACCGGTAACGATCAGACATCTCCGGCTCGTTCAGAATTTCAAAGAACACGCGCTCCGTATCCCAGCTCGAAGCCGAATAGTGCCGCGCCAGCGCCCGCCAGAAGTCGGCGAACTCCTGCACAAAGCTGTCGTCTTTCGCGAGGCGGGTTTTGAAGTCGCCGTCAGGATGCAGGTCGATCACCACCGCCATCCTCTGATCCAGAATCATCTTCACCGCGGCGTCGAGATATCCAAAATACTCGGCCGAGATCTCGTCCGGCCGGTGGTTGGGCATCATTGGTTGTGGATTCACGCTCAACCGCACGTGATCGAATCCCATGGATTTGATCAGCGCAATGTCTGCCGCCGTGATCCAGGTCTGAAAGTGTTCGTTGGTGTATCCGCGCTTGTCGTAAACTTGCGCGAACCATTCGCTGGCATTGATCCCGCGCCGCAAATGCGCCAGCCGCGTTGCAGGAACAGAGGAAGACGGCTGCATCGGAGAGACGGACGCGGCGGTCTGTGCGGTTACAGGAGTTGCCCTCACGCTGAACAGACCAGCCAGCAACACACCCCACAGCATGCCGGGCAACCACTTCAGATCCCCGTCATCAGTCATAGGCTGGATCTCGACGCTCTTCTTCACGGCCTTCGCGATCCCTTAGCGACCTTTGCGGTTAAAGGCTTTCGCATCCGCCAGCACAACCGATCGCCAACTCAACGCAAAATCGGCAGCGCTCGAATCCTCTTTTTTGTCGCCGCATAAATCGCATTGCACAACGCAGGCGCCAGCGGCGGTACGGACGGCTCTCCAATTCCCGTCGGCGCCTCCGTACTCGGCACCGTATAAACTTCCACAACGGGCGTCTCGTTCATGCGCAGCGGCGCGTAGTCGTCGAAATTCCCCTGCACTATGCGCCCCTTCTCGATCGTGATCTTCGCCCGCAGCGCGTTCGACAGTGCATACACGATCCCGCCCTGAATCTGTTGTTCCAGAATGCTCGGATTCACCACTTGCCCGCAGTCCACCGCCGCCACCACGCGATGCACTCGCGGAACGTCTTTCTCCATTGTGATCTCCACCACCTCGGCCATGTAGGAAGAAAAACATCCGAAGCAGGCAATCCCGCGGAAACGCCCCGCCGGCAAAGGATTCTTCCACCCAGCCTTCTCCGCCGCCAGTTGCAACACGCCGCGCATCCGAGCCGTATGCCACGTAGTCGAGAAGTATTGGATGTCCTGATCTTTATTTTGCGCCAGCATGTGCAACCGGTATTCCAGAGGATCTTTCCCCGCCGCCGCAGCCAGTTCATCGATGAAACTTTCGCTCGCGAACCCTGCCTGCAGCGCATAGACGGACCGCATCCATCCCAGCGGCACGGGAGTTTCCGCGATCACGGTCTCGATCGATACATTTTCCACTCCGTACACGAACGCCGCTTCATCCGGCAGATCCGGATCGACCCCACCTGGGACCGGCTGACCCTTCTGTCCGCCGATCGAAGGCGCGATGATGCGATGCGTGAATGCCACCGGCCACCCCGCCCCATCCAGAACCGCGCTCAAATGATGCAAGCTTGCCGGACGATACGTCGAAAACCGCATATCATCTTCGCGAGTCCAAATCACTTTCACTGGGCCACCGATCTTCGAATTAAAGATGGCCTTCGACACCAGCGCCGCCTCCACCGCATAGTCGTGCTCCAGCCGCCTCCCAAAGCCTCCGCCCATCAGCGTGACGTTCACCTTCACCTGGTCCGGATCCAAGCCCACCGCTTGCGCCACCGAGTCACGGCAGTCCTGCGGAACCTGCGTCGGAGCCCACAACTCGCATCCTGTAGCCGAGTAACTTGCCGTGCAGTTCCCCGGCTCCATCGGAGCGTGCGCCATGAACGGCAACTGATATTCCGCCGTAACCCGCCTCCCCGTGACTCTCGAAACATTGCCCGCCGAATACAAAGTCGCGCCCTTCTTTACCGCAGACTGCTTGAGCGACTCCATCACAGCCGCCGCGTTCAGGTCTTTATTCGGACCGTCATCCCAACTCACGTTCAGCACGCGGCGCCCTTCCATCGCGCCCCAAACACTGTCGGCGACAACAGTCACTGCCGCGTCGCCGATCTTGCCCACGTAGCTCACGCCCGATATCTTCTTCGACTCTTTATCGTCGAAGCTCGCCATCTTCCCGCCGATCGTAGGACACCGCGACAGCACTGCGTATTTCATCCCCGGCATACGGAAGTCGATGCCGAACACCGCCTCGCCCTTTACCTTCGCCGGCGTGTCCACGCGCGCCAGACGCTGCCCAACCATCTTGTAATCCTTTGCCTGCTTCAAGGTCACGTCGGTCGGGACCGGCAATGTGGCGGCCTTCGCGGCTAGCTCTCCGTAGGTCAACCGTCGCTTCGACGCACCATGCACAACGCTCCCGCCCTGCGCCGTGCACGTCGAGCGACCCACGCCCCACATCAGCGCAGCCGCCGAAATCAGCATCTCCCGTGCCGCCGCACCCGCCTTGCGCATCGGGTCCCACGTCGTCTTTACGCTCGCGCTGCCACCCGTGCCCTGGTCTCCATAGAGCGTGCTCGCTCCCGCCTGCTCAATCTCAATCTGTTTCCAATCCGCCTCGAGTTCCTCCGCCAGAATCATGGGCAGCGCCGTGCGCACACCCTGACCCATCTCCGAGCGCGCCACCACGATGGTGATCTTGTTGTCCGGAGTGATACGCAAGTAGGCGTTGGGCGAGAAGACTTCTTTGCTTGAGCTTCCCCGGTGCGGCAGGTAGAAGCCCACCACGAGCCCTGCTCCCGCAGCCACTCCTGCAGCAACGAACTCTCGCCGACTCAAACCTAAGACGCTCAGCGGGCTCATCGCGCACCTCCCGCTGCCCCTGAAGCCCGATGAATCGCCTTGCGGATCCGTTCATAGGTCCCGCAACGGCACAGGTTGCCGTTCATAGCCTGCGTGATCTGCTCATCGCTCGGATTCGGCGTCTTTGCCAGCAGCGCCGCCGCCGTCATGATCTGCCCCGTCTGGCAATAACCGCATTGCGGAACCTCTTCGGCAATCCACGCCTGCTGCAAAACGTGCAAACCGTTCGCGCCCAGCCCTTCAATCGTCGTGATGGTTTTCCCGGCAACCTGCGAAACCGGCGTGGAGCACGACCGTATCGCCGCTCCATCCACATGAACCGTGCAAGCCCCGCAGAAGCCAGCGCCGCAACCAAATTTGGTTCCAGTGAGCTCCAGCGTGTCTCGCAATACCCAGAGCAATGGAGTCTCCGGTGAGACGCTCACCTTTTTCTCGCTAGCGTTTACGCGCAGTGTGAAGTCAGCCATGGGTTTTCCTAGGTTGATTTGTAATCTGGACAATCATCCTACCCAACCTTCGTGAAAAGTGGAATGGGCCTCGCCTGGAATGGCTCAAGCCCTAAAGGTTCGCCGGCTATGTGCCGATAAGAGATTTAGGATCGCCTCCACCCGCAAGATCGACTGGGGGCGAGTCGCCATGTCATTCTGCAAGCGGGAATGCACAACAGAGTCGAAATTGCAGACCCAGAATCAGCCCGCGGTCGGCTCCACTCAAGCAGTAGTCGATCCGCGTCGTCAGCCCCGGTTCAAAATTGAGGTCGATATCAGCGTCGCTTCACGGTCGTGTGGCATGCTCAAGGGCTATACCGTGGACATCAGCGAGTCCGGAATCTCGGTCATGCTGAGAATTGCGGTGCCCATGGGCGAGGTCGTGGAGTTGGACTTCACCCTTCCGTTAGGCCCAGTGAAAATCTATGCCATGGTCCGTCAACAGAACGCTTTTCGATACGGCTTGCAGTTCGTTGAATCCAACGCCGCTCAGGCAGTCATCCGGGCCACCTGCCGTCACCTCGCCGTCGAACGAACCCTTTTCGGCCAGCTCTAAGCGGTGCAGGAAGACCAGGGAGGTAATTGAAGCGCCGGGTGCGGAACATGGTGCCTGAGCCATGAGGCGGGCTCCTACTTGATCTCCGCCAGCTTCTGGGTTGCGATCTGGACTGCTTCCGGGCCGGGATTTTCTTTCTTGATTTCTTCGTATAGACGTTTGGCGTCGAGTGGCTGGTTGCTGGTCTGGTAAAGTTCTGCCAGTTGCAATTGCGATGTCGCTTTACTCACTGAAGACGTAGGCTTGTTGATCAGTTCCTGGTACAGGGCCACGGCCTGCTTGGTGCGGCCAGTGTTGCCGTAGAGGATGGCCAGCGCCAGCTTCGCCACCGACGCCAGTTCTTTATTGCCGGTCGAAGCCACAGCCTTGAAGCTGTTTTCGGCGGCGGCGTTGTCGCCCGCGCTCGCCGAAGTCACCCCCAAAAAGTAGCGCGCCATGTCCGCCGTGCGGGTGTGCGGATACTTGTCGACGATGGCCTGGAATTGTTTCCTGGCCCCGTCGGAGCGCTCCTTCACTGAGGCAAAGCTGGGAAAGTCCGGCTGCGCTGGCGTTCCAGCCGGCCGCAGTTGCGTGTCGAGAGTCCGCACTGCCTGCGATAACTCAAGGCTGGCCTTCTCGTCCTGTGCGCTCAGGTAATACCATCCGCCACCCACTACGGCAACAATCACCGCAAGGACGACGGCAGCGATAGCGAGCGCACTCCGATGTTCTACGCTCCAGTGAGCGGTCTTCTCGGCAGCTCCGATGGTGACTCGGCTGAACGCGTCCTGTTTAAGCTGATGGCGGGTTTCTGCGCGCACGACTACCTTCCAGTCTCAGTCTATGTCCAGAGTTTCTTAGTATGGCTCTCTGTGTAATGACTCTCTAGTCTTGGTGGGACGAACTTCTAGTTTATCAGCCGGAAAATGCACCGTCAAAGCCGTCGCTCTTGATTTCCTTAGAGCGGTCGTCCCGCGGCGCCTCGCCCACCACACCGGCGAGGAAACTGAAGACGCTCACTACCGCACTTCCACTGTAGCATCAGCGTCTTTTCAAGAGCTCCCACAATAAGAACCCGCCTGCCGCCAACGCTGCGAAACCAAGGCCCGCCCGCTTCATAGACTGCAAGACCTCGGTCTCGTTGCGGTAGAGGCGGGTGGACTCTGGATAGGGGCGAGATTGGGGCGCGGTGGTCATGTTCAACGCCATTTGCAGGACCTCGGCCAGGTGAAAGGCGTGTCGCGGCGAGCCTTGTGCGATCTGTTCGCGGCAACTGAAGCCATCGGCGATGATCAGCCAGTCGGGCGGCGCCTGCCGGACCGCGGGCAGAAGTTCCAGTTCGCCGATTGCAACTGAAACGTCGTACTTGTCACGTTCGAAACCGAAAGAACCAGCCATACCGCAACATCCGGAGGCAGGACTGTGGAAGTCGACGCCCACGCGGCGAAGGACGGATTCTTCCGCCGTCATTCGCATGAGGGATTTGTGATGGCAGTGGCCGTGCAGAAGCGCCTTCCGATCCAGTCGGGGCAGCGGGAAATCCCGTGCACTGGTTTCAAGGAATTCGCTGAGCAAGTACGTCTGGCGTGACAGCGCCTGCGCACGTTCGTCGTCTGGAAAGAGGTTGAGGAGTTCGTCGCGAAAGACGGAGACGCAACTGGGTTCGAGGCCGACCATGGGAATGCCAGCTTCGATTTCGGGGGAGAGTTCGTCGAGGATCTGAAGCAGGAGGGACTGGGCGCGATCGAGCATGCCGTGATCGTAGAGCGGGCGTCCGCAGCAGAGGTTGGCCTTTGGGATGATGACTCGGAAGCCTGCGGCTTCAAGAACTTCGACAGCGGCTTTCGCGGTGCCTGGGTGGAAGTAGTTGTTGAACGTGTCGGGCCAGAGCAGAACCGGCGGGGCCGCTAAGGTTCGTTCGGAGTCTCGCCCGCGGCGCTGGAACCAGGATTTGAAAGTCTCTGGGGCGAAGGGGGGAATAGCGCGCTGCTTGGGGATTCCGGCAATGAGCTTGGAAATGTCGCGCAGGAGTGGAAGTTGCGTGGTCAGATTGGCGAGGCCAGGCGCATGCGATGCTAGTCGCGCCCACAGGTCGATGTTGGCGAAGGCGTAAGCGCCTCGCGGGCGCGCGCGGCCTTCGTAGTAGTGGGAAAGAAACTCGGCCTTGTACGTGGCGACATCGACGCCGACGGGGCACTCGGTTTTGCATCCCTTGCAGGAAAGGCAGAGATCAAGCGACTGTTTGACTTCTTCGCTGCGCCAGCCGTCGCGGATGATCCCATCTTGTCTGCCTTGGCCCTGGGTCATCTCCCAGAGCAGGTGAGCGCGGCCGCGGGTGGACTGTTCTTCGTCCCGCGTGACGCGATAGCTGGGGCACATCAGGCCGCCTTCTTCGCGGCGGCACTTGCCCACGCCCACGCAGCGCAGCGTGGCCTGGGCAAGGCTGCCGTGATCGGCAAGAAATTTAAACTTGGTCTCCGGTTCCCAGGGGGCGTAGGCGGCGCCGAGACGCAGATTTTCATCGAGCTTGTATGGGTCGATCAGCTTGCCGGGATTCATCTTCCATTCTGGATCCCAGGCTGTCTTGAATTCGCGGAAAGCCTGTACTAGTTCCGGGCCGAACATTTTAGGAAGCAGCTCGCCGCGGGACTGGCCGTCACCGTGCTCGCCGGAGAGTGAACCACCGTAGCTGACCACGAGGTCGGCGGCCTCCTCCATAAACTTGCGGAATTTGGCGATGCCTTCTTTCGATTGCAGGTCGAAATTGATACGGGTATGCACGCAGCCGTGGCCGAAGTGTCCATAGAGCGAACCTTTGTAGCCGAAGCCGGCCATCATCTTGCGGAGATCGCGCAGATAGCCGCCAAGTTTCTCGGGCGCTACGGCGGCGTCTTCCCAGCCTTCCCAGTTGAGCGGTTCGCCGGCCACATGCGAGGTCACGCCCAGAGCCGATTCGCGCACGTCCCACACACGTTTGGTTTGCCGCTTGTCGGTGTAGAGGTACATGTTGGGAGGGCTTGAACGGTGGGCGAGAGACTGCATCAGGCCGCGCGCCTGAGATTCGGCCTCCAGCGCTGTTGACCCGCCGAACTCGACCATGAGCCAGCCACCGCCTTCGGGCAGCAGCGCAAGCCCTTCGGCGTTGATGCCTTTCGTTCGCGTGTAGCCGACCAGAAGATCGTCGAAGCCTTCGAGTCCAATGGGCTTGTGCATCATGATTTCGGGAACATGATCGGCGCACTGATAGATGTCGGAATAGGCGACGACCAGCAGCACACGCTCGGGCGGACTCTCGACCAAGCGGCAGGTAGCTTCGAGAATTGTGACGCATGTGCCTTCGGAGCCGACGAGCGCGCGTGCAACGTGGAAGCCATTCTCCGGCAGAAGATAGTTCAGGTTGTAGCCGGAAACGCGGCGCGGAATGTTGGGAAATCGCTGGCGTACGAGATCGTCGTAGGCGGCCGCAATGGTTTGCAGCTTGGTGTAGATTTCTCCGCGGCGCCCGCCTTGCTGGACGATGTTTTCGAGTTCCGCGCTCGGCGTTGCCCCAACCTTCATGCGCACGCTGTCGTAGGTGAGGACTTCGAGCGCCTCGATGTTGTCGTCGGTCTTGCCGGCCATGACGGAGTGAACGCCGCAAGAGTTGTTCCCGATCATGCCGCCGAGAGTGCAGCGATCGTGGGTCGCGGGGTCAGGCGCGAAAGTGAGGTGGTGCTTTTCGGCGGCGGCGCGTAAGTGGTCGAGCACCACTCCGGGCTGCACGCGGGCGATGCGGCGGGCGGGATCAATTTCAAGAATCCTCGCCATGTACTTAGAAAAATCGAGAATGACGGCAACGTTGCAACATTGTCCCGCAAGAGACGTGCCCCCGCCGCGGCAGAGCAGCGGCGCGCCGAACCGGCGGCACAGCGCGACCGTAGTCTGTACATCTTCGGCATCGTGGGGAAAAACAACGCCAATCGGGACTTGGCGGTAGTTGGAGCCGTCGGTGGCGTAGAGGGCACGAGTGCCACGGTCGAAACGAACCTCACCGCGAATCTGCGTGCGCAGGGCTTCGGCCAATTCGGCGGCGTCTAACTGCGCGGATTTCGAGGCTTGGGCACGTTCGGCGAATGGGTTCGGCATGCCGTCGGACCCTCAGTTCGAGGACGAACTTGCCGCGCCAGACTTACTCATATTGGTGATCACAATCCGCGTCTTGTCGTTCTCTCCTTTGACGGTAATGGTGATCATGTTCTTCTGGTCGTTGGAGACGATTGTGCACTGGTTCGGATCGGTGGTCATCACCATCGCATTGGGGAATTTTGGCGTGTAGAAGTTGCAGACTTTGTCCACGGAATCGGAGGTCTCAAAGTTTAGCGACACCGTGTGAACGGCGCCGAAGGTCGCGGAGGTTGCGCCTTCCTTCAAAACCTGCGCTCCAGGATAGGGATCGACCCCCAAATCGCGAGCCGCCGCTTGCGGATCGTTTGTGGTCTGTACGGTGCCGAAGGGGGTTTCCACTCTCACGTTGTCGCCGTTCTGGCGCACGCGAGTGTGACGAGCTACCCGCCAGGCGAAGAATCCGAGCGACGCGACGCCGAGGATTCCCACTAGCACGACTACGCCTACCACGATCAGAATGGCCTTAAGAGCGCCTCCGCCCGAAGGCGGAGCGGGAGTCGCTGGAGCGGGCGTCAGTGGAGGCGCAGAGCCAGCGACGACCGGGGGCGCAACTGCCGGGGCTGGCGACGAAGCGAGGATGGCTGCGCCGCATTTATTACAGAACCGGGTCCCGGGAGTGATGCTCGCACCACAAGAATTGCAGAACGCCATGGGCCACCTCGGAGAAACGCAGTTTGTAGACGGTCGGCGCGAGTATACCGCAGATTGGATAGGAAACGGAGCACGACCGACGAGAACTAGCTCTACGGCCGCGTGGCATAGTCGGTCATGGTGAGGCCGAGCAACAGGAGCAGGAAAAACAATGCTGCAATCACGACCAGCTTAGTGAGCTTTTCGCTGGCGTGCCAGACATGCATGAAGAACAGAGCGACCAGAGTCGCTTTGACCGTGGCGATGCCCAGAGCGACTGGTGCATTGAACGGCCCCAGATCCAGAGTCGCGGCGAATACGGTCAGGCCGGTGCCTAAGAGTAGCGCAAAGAATACTGCGAAGTACATCTTCAGGGGCGACGATGATGCTGATGAATGTCCAGACATGCAAGCCTCACGGGTGCCGGTCGATCAGATAAAGCAACGGAAACAGGTAAATCCAGACGATGTCGACGAAGTGCCAGTAGAGTCCGCCGATCTCGATCGGAGTGTTGTACTCGGGAGTGAAGCGTCCCCTCCATGCCGCGAGGAAGAGCCAAAGAAAAATGCCGAGACCGATAATCATGTGCAGCGCGTGCAGGCCGGTCATGACGAAGTAAAGGGAGAAGAAAATCTGCGCGTGGCTGGGATTCGCGTATTGCCCAGTATGGCCTGGAATCGGCTCGTTCTCGAAACTGAAAGAAGCACCGGGGATGTGATGCTCCACAAACTTGTCGCGATACTCGATTCCCTTGATGCCGAGGAACGTGAGACCAAGGAGCATGGTCATGGCAAGGCTGCCAATCAGCAGGGTTCTGCGGGCAGTCTGCGCCGCCCACACGGCGAGTACCACGGTCAAACTGCTGCAGATGAGCACGGCAGTATTGGTGGCTCCGAGGGCCATATTGATGGATTTGCTCGCGGCGGCGAAGTCTCCGAAGTACCAGTGCCGGTAGATCAAGTACGCGCAGAAAAGACCCCCGAAGAACATGACTTCCGTCGCGAGAAATACCCACATCCCGAGGCTTGAGGCATCACGCTGCTGCTGCTCATCCGCGAAGTGGTGCAGAAGTTCCGGGCGGTGCTGCTCTTCGTGATGAAGGACGACCGTGCTATCGGGCAACGGGGACCTCCTGCGTGTGGGGAGCATCCAACTCCTCGTAGTTGTACGCTTCCCAGGTCACAATGGGTTCTTCTTCAAAGTTAAAGGTCGTTGGTGGGGAGGCTGTTTTCCACTCGAGTCCGGCGGCGTTCCAGGGATTGTCCGACGCCGGCTTGCCGTAGCGCATCGACCATAGAAAATAAACCATGGGCAGCAGATATCCCACGCCGAGAACCGTCGCGCCCGCGGTCGATAAAACGTTGAGCACCTGGAATTCGGGCATGTGGCTGTAATCGTAATAACGCCGCGGCATACCTATGTAGCCGAGCAGGAATTGCGGGAAGAAGGTGAGATTGAAGCCGATGAAAACGATCAGCGCCGCCAGGCGCGCCCAGCCTTCGGGATAGAGGCGTCCCGAGATCTTGGGCCACCAAAAATGCATCCCGCCCAGATAGCCCATCACCGCGCCTCCGACCATAATGTAGTGGAAGTGGGCCACGACGAAGTAAGTGTCAGTGACGTGGACATCGATGCCGAGGGCGGCGAGGAAAAGTCCGGTGAGGCCGCCGATGGTGAACAGTCCGAGGAAGCCGAAGGCGTACAGCATGGGCGCATCGTAGTGGATGGAGCCCTTGTAGAGAGTGGCGGTCCAGTTGAAGACCTTAATGGCGGAGGGCACAGCGACCGCGTAGCTCAGCAGAGAGAACACTAGCGCGGCGTAGACCGACATCCCAGCCACAAACATGTGGTGAGCCCAAACAAGGAAACCGAAAACGGCGATCGCGATGGACGAAAACGCCACGAAGCTGTAGCCGAAGATGCGCTTGCGCGAGAAGCAGGCCATGATCTCAGAAATGATGCCCATCGACGGCAAAATCATGATGTAGACGGCAGGATGGGAATAGAACCAGAACAGATGCTGGAAGAGAAGCGGATCGCCGCCGAGTTTGGGATCGAAGATTCCGAGGTGGAGGGCGCGTTCGGCAGCGACCAGAACGATGGTGACGGCGATGACCGGCGTCCCCAGAAGCTGAATGATGCTGGTGGCATAGTGCGCCCATATAAACAAGGGTAGGCGCGACCAGGTCATGCCCGGCGCGCGCATGCGGTGGATGGTAACAACAAAGTTCAGGCCGGTGAGGATGGAAGAGAATCCGGCGACGAAGATCGCCAGTCCGGCCTCAATAAAGTTCGTGTTGGTGAAGTTGGTGCTGAAGGGAGCATAGAACGTCCAACCGGTATCGACGCCGCCAGTCAGCATGCAGTGCAGCATCATCACGCCGCCGATGATGTAGAGATACCAGCTGAGCAAGTTGATGCGGGGGAAAGCGAGGTCCTTGGCCCCGATCATCATGGGCACCAGGAAATTCCCCAGCACAGCGGGGATGGAAGGAATCAGGAAAAAGAACACCATGACCATGCCATGCATGGTGAAGAGCTTGTTGTAGGTATCGGCCTGCACCAGGTCGCCTGCGGGCGTGAGCAACTCGAGGCGGATGAGCAGCGCGAAGAAGCCTCCGATGAAAAAGAAAAAAGTAATGGAGATAAGATAGAGCAGCGCGATGCGTTTGTGATCAGTGGTGAGCAGCCACGACCACACTCCGTACCTCTTGTTCAGGTAGTTTTCGCGTTCGAGGGGTTGAGGGATCGCGATCTCCATACTCATTGCACCTGACTTCCATGTTGTCGAACTGCGGCTTGCGGCGCAATAGCGCTGGCGGTGGCTTTTGCGCCTCCTTGCTTACCCGCCGAAATTGACTTGATATATGCGACCAGAGCGTTCACCTGCTCTTCCGTGACCAGCCCTTGAAACGTGGGCATGATGGGCTGGAATCCCTTGACCCGTTTGGCGCCCGGATCGAGAATGCATTCGCGAAGATAGTTTTCGTCGGCGGTAACTGTTCGTCCATCTTCGAGTTGCACCGGTTTGCCGAAAACTCCATTCAGATTGGGTCCGCGTCCCTGGGTGTCGGTGCGGTGGCAGGTAACGCATCCGAGTTCGGCGAAAATCTTCTCGCCCGTGGCCGAGAGCGGGCCCGTTGAGCCGCCGTTCATCCATGCTTCGTACTGAGCAGGCTCCTGCACCACAATGTCGCCAACCATGCCGGAGTGCTGCGTGCCGCAATACTCCGCGCAGAATAAGTGATAGACACCCGGTTTGGTGGCGCGGAACCATTCCACCGTGTAGCGGCCGGGCAAGACATCCTGCTTCAGACGGAAGGCGGGAATGTAAAAGCTGTGAATCACGTCCTGCGAGGTCATGATCAGTTTCACGTCGCGTCCGACGGGCACGTGCAGTTCATTGATCTCGCGCTGTCCTTCGGCATGCTCCAGTTTCCACATCCACTGTTTTGCCACGACGTAAACCTCAGTGGAGTCGGCGGGCGGGGTGCGCTCTTTGAAGTACACGACCGCGCCCCAGGCAAAGATCACTATGAATACAAGGAATGGAATCGTGCTCCAGGTAATTTCGAGCGGAGTGGAACCCTCAATCTGTTCGGCGCGGATGCCGGGGCGGTGGCGGAAGCGTGCGGCGAAGTAGAGCAGGCAGGTGAAGATCAGCAGGGTCATCATCCCGCAGACGATGAGCAGAAAGATATAGAGAGCGTCCACGTTGCGCGCCATCGTGGAGGCCTGCTGTGGCCATAATGGAAAATTATTGAGCATACTCAGTCTTCTTCGCTGCCGTCGTCGGTGCTTTTCTTCGGGCTACCGAAAGATCCAACCTCCACAAGATAAAAAGAAAACTGCCCATGATAAGAATGGTCGCGGCCGCCGCCAGGCGCAGGATGTTCGCCACCATGGCGCCGTATTTTCCCGTCTCAGGATTGTAGTGATAGCAATAGAGCAGCACCGCGTCGACAGCATTGCCGATCTTGCCTTGAGAAGCCTCCACTAATCCCATACGCAAGTCTTTCGGCGGAAAATCCACGCCGTAGAAGTAGCGCGAAATATGGCCTTGCGGCGTGAGCACCATGATTGCTGTCGCGTGCGCGTACTGATTGCTCTTGGCGTCGTACTGATACTGGAAACCGACTACCTTCGTGAGCGCATTGATAGATTCTGGCCGGCCGGTGAGAAAATGCCAGCCCGCGGCGGCATTGGCGCGGCCGTATCGCTTAACGTAGTCGGCCTTCTTCGCCGCTGCCATCTCGGGCGTCTCGCGGGGATCGAAGCTGACGGTGACCACGTCGAACTCCTTGCCGACGTCGAACTTCACCAGGCGCATGGCGCTGGAGAGCCCGGCCAGAGCCTCCCCGCACAACATCGTGCAGTTGTAATAAACCAGGTTGAGGATCAGGGGCTTGTGGCCGAGGTAATCTCCCAGCTTCACGGTCTTGCCGGTTTCGTCGCGGAAGGTGAGATCGGGCGGGACTTGAGCGTCGAGGTGCTGCTCAATGCCGACATTCTCTAACCTCGGAGGACGCGTGTTCGCTGGAGGAGCCATGATACCGTTGTTCATCTGGGCTGAGGCGGAGGCGGCCAGCAGTGTAACTGTCAGCAACACACGCGCGGCCGAAATCGCTTTGCTTTTCTTACGGCTCAATTCTTTTTGTCCTTCTTAACTGCTTCACTCTTGCTCGATTGCTGCTTGCTTGTTTCCACTTTTGCGGCATTCTCACGCGTCGGACCTTGCGAACGGACTGGAAGCCCGCGCTGCACTAAAAGATCCATGGCGCGCCCGATAGGGATGTGCACCGTGCCCGCCTTTTCATCCACCCAGCCGTAGCTGTAGAGAACCCTCTCTTCGTTCATGCGGACATCGTTCAGCTGTCCGCGCTCATCCTCCTCCAGCTTCGGGTTGGGGAAAGCGCTCTGCGGGTAACCCGGCGCAACGCGGCGGGTATCCGTTGGAACGTTGGCGACCAGGGGATTTACCGGAGGCTGCAACGCTTTTTCGTGATGCTCGAGAAATGCGAAGAGCCCTCGGAGACCGAGGATGCAGAGCAGTGTCGCCACGGCGAGGGCCAGCAGGAAATACAAAATGCCGGACGGCTGGAGATCCTGGCGCTCGTAGTTCCTGTGCCCGGCCGTGTTCTCGTGTTTGGTTTCGCCGCTCATCTCTCGTTAATCAAGTCTCGTTATGCGTGCGTTCAACGTGCCGGCTGGAGAACTTCGTGGGCGTCGGTGTCATAGGCCGGCAGCAGCGGCAACGACGCCAGGTTGCGGAAAAAATACCAGAGCCAAATTCCTCCGATGGCAACAGGAACAACAATGTCTGCCACCGTCACTGTGAGAGTTTTTGAAAAATTCGGTTCGATGATCCAGAACAGATCGAGGTAGCGAATTACCAGCAGCCAGGTTGCGAGCCACGCCAGCCGGCGAATGTCGCGCTTGAAGGGACGCGATAGCAGAGTCGCGAAGGGAATGACGAATCCGAGGAAGATTAAGATCAGTCCAATCGACACCCAGCCGCCATCCAACCGCCGCATATAAAAAGTGATCTCCGCCGGCAGGTTGCCCGCCCAGATGATGAGCCACTGCGAAAAGTTGAAATAAGCCCAGACCATGGTAAACGCCAGCATCCACTTGCCGTGATCGTGGACGAAGTCGGGGGTCAGCATCTCTGACATCGGCTTGTAATTGAAGAGGATGCGCTCGACGACAACCGCGAAACACATGGCGGTGAGTACTTCGCCGATGAGGATGATCAGTCCGAAGATGGTCGAGATCCAACTCGGGTCGAGCGACATGACCCAGTCGATGGCGGCGAAAGAAATCGTGAATCCGTAGAGAATGAGGCCCGGGCCGCTGACTGCTTTGAAGCGTCCACTGTTGTCCGGTGCGCCGGGACTGTCAGTCTCCTTCGACCATTTCGACAGCAGGAACGACAACACATTCCAGACTGCAAAATAAACTGCTGCGCGGATAATGAAGCCGTTCACGGTGAGATAAGTTTGCGTGATCTGTTCGAGATGTTCGCGGAGGTGCTTGTCTTCAATGTTGGCGAGCGGTTGCGCCCAAATGTAAAGACGCCGAATTCCGAGAATGACGGGAATGAAAAGGAGCGCGAGCAGAGGAAGTGTGCGCATCGCAGCGCCCAGGATGCGGCGAATGACCGTACCCCATCCGCCTCCGGTGAGGTGGCGGATCATGAGAATCGCCATGGAACCGAGTGCGACACCCAGCCAGCACATGAAGCCGAGCAGATAGGCGCGGTAGAACTCTTGCGGACGGATGAACGCCAAGACCACCGCAATCACAGCGAATGCGACGCCGATCGCGAGCGAGCGCTGAGAGATCTTTCTTACAACCTCAGGCGCCGTCAGATCGAGATGTGGAATCACGGCGCTCATTTATGTTCCTCGGAGGTCAACATGGTTTTGGAATCAATGACGGGAAGCGTAGCGCCCGATCCAGGCTGGCCGCGGAACTGCGGCGGATCCGAAGGCACGTTTTGTCCTTGAGGAACATCCGCCCGAGTCGCGTTTTGACTAAGTTGGAGTGCGCGGATGTAGGCCACGATTTTCCAGCGGTCTTCGGGTGGAATCTGCGATGCGTAGTCGGGCATGATTCCAGCGCCGTTGGTGATCACGTCATAGAACTCACCCAGTGGAGCCTTTTGCCAGCGTGGTGTGTGGAAAGTCGGCGGCTTGCGCGCGAAACCGCGCGACGGAATGAAGCCGTTGCCGTCGCCGAGGCGGGAGTGACAGGGTGCGCAATAAATGTTGTAGCGCTCGCGGCCGCGTTCGAGAACTTCTTTGGTTACAGGGAATGGCATGTAGTCGCCGGGAGTGTTGCCCACCTTGCCCGTGTACAGATAAGAATCCTCCCGCAACTGGCCACGCGCGACGGTGCCCTCGACCGGCGGACGCTCGGAACGCTGGTCGGCGAAAAAGTCGCTGCGCGAGAGCGGATTCTGTCGCGGCTGCACGTGCATGTCGATGCGGCAAGCGGTGAGGAAGGCAACGACCGCCAGCGCGCATCCAACGGAGATTTGACGGAGACGCAGCATGCTAGCTAGGCACCTCCGAGAGTGAGCGCGGCTGCAGGCTTTGCAGAAAATCGCGAGTGCCGGCCGGATCGTACTTGGAATCGGAAGAAAATACGATCAGGAAGAAGCGGTCCTTCGAAGCCAGCGCGAAACGCGGCACGTTGAACACAGGGTGATAAGGCATGGGCAGGCCGTTCAGCGCGAGCATGCCGAACACGGCGGAGATTCCGGCGAAAAGAATCGTCATTTCAAACGTGATGACAATGAAGGCCGGCCAGGAGTGATAAGGCTTGCCGCCGATGTTCAGCGGGTAGTCCACGGCGGACATCCAGTACTGCATCAGATAGCCGGTGAGGCCGCCTATAATGCCGCCGATCAACACCACGAGCGGCACTTCATCGTGGTGAAAGCCAATTTCTTCAGCCAGGCCTTCGATGGGGAACGGGCTGTAGGCGTCGATCTTCGTGTAGCCCGCCTGATGCGTGCGGCGCGCGGCCTCCACCAGGGCTGTGGCTGAATCGAACTCGGCCATAATGCCGTACAAGCGTTCACGCTTCATTCGGCTTTGACCTCCGCTTCCGGCAGGAGGGTGCGCATTTCAAAAATCGAGATCATGGGCAGCAGGCGCACGAACAGGAAAATCGCCGCCAGGAACATGCCGATGGTGCCGATGTAGGTCATCCAGTCCCAGCGCGTGGGGTAGTACATGCCCCATGATGAAGTGAGGAAATCGCGGTGCAGGCTGACGACAACGATGATGAAGCGCTCCAGCCACATGCCGACCAGAATTACGCCGGAAATTAAAAACAGCGCGACGGGACTGGTGCGCAGCTTGCGAATCCACAGCACCTGCGGGATGAAAATGTTGCAGATGAGCAGCGCCCAGTACGGGATGGCGTACGGCCCATGCAGGCGATTCCAGAGCGTGAACGCGTCGTAGCGGTCGCCGCTGTACCAGCCCATGAAGGCCTCGATGCCGTAGCCGTAGGCGACGATCAATCCGGTCGCGAGCATGACCTTCGCGGAGTTCTGGAGGTGCTTCTCGGTGATGAAATCTTCGAGGCCGTAGATTTTGCGGATCGGAATCGCCAGCATTAAGACCATGGCGAATCCGGAGTAGATGGCGCCCGCAACGAAGTACGGTGGAAAAATTGTCGTGTGCCAGCCCGGGACGATGCCGACGGCGAAGTCGAAGCTCACGACGGTGTGGACCGAGAGCACCAGGGGCGTGGCGAGTCCGGCGAGCAGCAGGTAGGCAGTCTCGTAGCGGTGCCAGTGGCGCGCGGATCCGCGCCAGCCCATCGAGAGCATGCCATAAATCATTCTGGTCGCGGGATTGGTGGCGCGATCGCGCAGGGTCGCCAAGTCGGGGATCAGGCCGATGAACCAGAACAGCGCCGAGATCGTCGCATAGGTGGAGACGGCGAACACGTCCCACATCAGCGGGCTGCGGAATTGCGGCCACACTCCCATGGTGTTGGGAATTGGAAACAGCCAGTAAGCCAGCCACGGACGTCCGACGTGAATGGCGGGAAAGATTCCGGCGCAGGCCACGGCGAACAGCGTCATGGCTTCGGCAAAGCGGTTAATGGAATTGCGCCACGACTGCCGCAACAGAAGCAGGATTGCGGAGATGAGCGTGCCGGCATGGCCTATGCCGATCCACCAGACAAAGTTGACGATGGCGAAGCCCCAGCCGATTGGGATGTTCACGCCCCAGATGCCGATGCCTTTCAGAACCAGGTAGCCGATGGCGTAGAGCATCATCATCGTCATCAGGAATGCGACGCCGAAGCCCACGAACCATCCGTTCGAAGCGGGGCGGGTCAGCACGATGGCGCTGATTTTTTCCGTGACCGTGCCGAAGGTATAGCCGGGCTCGATCACCGGAGCCCGTTCCGTGTCGACCGTCATTTTGTATTGCTCGTCCATGCCTACGACTTCAACTCCGGATTCGGATTTCGCACTTCCGCCAGATACGTAGTCCGCGGGCGCGTGTTCAACTCGCCCAGCAGGCTGTAGTTTCGCGACTGCGTTTTCAACTTTGAAACCTTGCTGTTGGGATCGTTGATGTTGCCAAAGACAATCGCTCCCGCCGGGCACGACTGCTGGCACGCCGTCTGCAATTCGTCTCCGACCTTGACCGCTTTGCCTTCGCGGACTGATGCGGTTTCGGCGTCGATCTTCTGTTCGTTGATGCGCTGCACGCAATAAGTACACTTTTCCATCACGCCGCGGCTGCGCACGCTGACGTCGGGATTGCGCATCATCTTGTACTGCGGCGTCTCCCAATCCTGAAACAGCAGGAAGTTGAAGCGCCGCACCTTATAAGGACAGTTGTTCGAGCAGTACCGCGTGCCCACGCAGCGGTTGTAGACCATATCGTTCAGGCCTTCGCTGGAGTGGTTGGTCGCGCCCACGGGGCAGACCACTTCGCACGGCGCATTTTCACATTGCATGCACGGCACGGGCTGGAAAAATGCTTTGGGATTGTCGCGGTCGCCCTGGTAGTAGGCGTCAACTCGAATCCAGTGCATATGGCGGCCGAGGACGGCCTGCTCTTTGCCGACGACGGCGATATTGTTCTCCGACTGGCAGGCCAGCATGCAGTTGTTGCAGCCCACGCAGGAGTTCAGATCGATCGCCATGCCCCACGCATAGTCTTCTTCCTTGTAGGGATACGGTTTGTAGAGCGTGAGCCCAGGCGCGGGCTCCTCCTCCTGAGCAAAGCCCGGCTCTTTGCGGTATTCCTCAAGCGTAGTCTCGCGGACCAGCGGGCGATGCCCGCCATCGGGCGTGTCCATGCTCTGGTAGCCCTGCGTGGAGGCGAGCTTGTAAGTCTCTCCGGTCTTGCAGATTTGCAGGCCGGTGGCGATCCATGGCGCCGCGCTGGTTCGTAAAGCATAGGCATCGAAGCCCTGCACGGTCCCGACGCGGCCGGCTCGTTTGCGACCGTAGCCTAATGTGACGGTTACAGAGTTGTCGGGATGGCCGGCTTGAATCCAGACTGGGCCTGTAACTTTCTTGCCGTTCAGTTCAAGCTCGACGACGTCTTCCACTTTAATTTGCAGCCGCTCCGCCATCTTGGGGCCGATGAGCACGGCGTTGTCCCAAGTAAGCTTGGTCATCGGCTTGGGAAGTTCCTGGAGCCAGCCGTTGTTGGAGAATTGTCCGTCGTAGATGGTGGGATCGCGGCGGATGTTGAGCTCGAAACCGCCTAGGTCGACTTTCGACGACTTAGGGGGCACACGCGGGAAAATCCGCGTGAACTCGTGTGTTGCAAGTGTCGTACCCTCGATCCAGCCATCGTGCAGTGCCTTGCGCCAGAAGACTTCGAAATCCGGGCCGGAATGCTGCTTTTGCCAGTAGCCGCGCACGAGATCGTAGCCCGTAGCATCGGATTGTCCGGAGAGAAGTGCGAGAAATTCATGCGCGCTCTTGCCAGCGTACAGCGGGGCAATCAGCGGTTGAATGATGCTAACTGTGCCGTCGTAAGCGCGGGCGTCGCCCCAGGCTTCGAGGTCGTGGGTTTGATTGATGTGCCACTGACAAAGCTCGGCGGTTTCATTTTGATAAAGCCCGAGGTGAACGCGTAGCGGAATCTTGCCGTTCTTGAGAGCGTTGGCGAAATCGAGATCGGCGGGCGCGTCGTAGGCCGGGTTGCCGCCCAAGATAACAAGCAGGTCCAATTTGCCCGCTTGGATGTCGGAGACCAACTCTTTGATCGAGTCGGTCTGATTGATGGGGTTCGCATCGATAGGATCTGTGTAGGCAACCGCCTTAAAGCTGCCAAGGGCGATATTCATCGCATGGGCAAGCGCGTGAACTTCGGGGGACTGGTGTTCACCGGCGACAATCACACTGGAACCGCGATGACCCTTCACATCGGCGGCAACCAGAGATGCAAACTTCGCCAATTCGGGGCTCGGTGCGCCGGCATCGCCGCCCGCTCCCACAGCCGCGGCAAGTACACGGGCAAAGTTCTCAATCTCGCTTGCCCTCAGCGGCAGCCTGTGATCCGCCTTCGCCCCCGTCGTGGTCGGCGTGCTCTCGATCACGTACAGCCGGTTCATGTTGCCATCGGGATTGCGGCGCTTGGCGAAGTCGCGAATGTAGCGGACATTTCCCGGAAATCCCGCATACAGGAAGTCGGCGTCGAGCGAGACGATTACGTCGGCCTTCTCGAAATCGTAGCGCGTCTCGGCCGGCTGGCCGAAGGCCAGCTTCGCGCCTTCGAGCACGTTGTCGCGATTGACCGGCTCGTACACATGCCACTTGGCCTGCGGATAAATCTTCAGGAAGTTGCGCAGTTGATCAGCCAGCGTGGGCGAAGAAATGGTCGGAGTAAGAATGCGGATGCCCGCGCCTTGCAGCGCCTTCTGCGCGCTGAGCGGCCCGCGAATCGCAGTGAGAAACGATTGCCAGGAGCGCTGGTCGCCCATCGACATCACGCTCTGCGAGCGGTCGGGATCGTACAGGCCAAGAACGTGGGCCTGCGCGAAAATGTCGGTGCCCCCAAGCGACGCGGGATGCTTGTCGTTGCCTTCAATCTTTGTCGGACGACCGAGGTGGCTCTCGACCAGAATCGGGCTGGCGTATCCGCCGAGCGTCATGGCTGTGGCGTAGAACTGCGGGCGGCCGGGGATCACGTCCTCGGGCTGGCGGACATAAGGGACGATTGGTTCGAGCGGCAGGCGGACGCAGCCGGTCATTCCGGCCAGCGCCATGGATGCGCCCATCACTTGCAGGAAGCCGCGGCGCGAAACGGAATCCACCCAATCGGAAGCGCCCTTGGGAAATTCGCGATGCAGAGCTTCCTGGAACGCGGGGCTGCCGGCGAGTTCTTCGAGGCTGCGCCAGTATTCCGGGCCGGCCTTGTCGTTATTATTGGCCTCGTCCGTTATTTGGTTCAACCGCGCGCGCAGGGAGTCGAGGTCGGGCTTGCCTTTCTTGCTGGGACAAACGTCTCCACTCTTGGCTCGGCCGTGTTTAGGTTCAATCTTCATGGGTCACAAATCACAATTTGTCATCCTGAGCGAAGCGAGAGTTCGCGAAGCGAACTCTCGCGCAGTCGAAGGATCCCTATGACCGTTAATCTGACGCGGCGCTAGGGATCCTTCGACTCCGAAGTTGCTTCGCTTCGCGAAGCAACTTCTCCGCTCAGGATGACAAGGGCTCATAGTCGTTACCGGTGACACGTGTTGCAGCTCGTAATGTCTTTGACGCTACGGACGTTGTATTTCTTTACCAGTGCGATACCTAAGTCCGCCTGCTCGGTGAAACTCTGGCCGTCTACGACCACGGGATTCGCGCTAGTGGGCTGCTGGTACTGCATACTGAACACCTGATCGCGCGGGCGCAGATTCTTCTCTGGCGCGCGATGGCAGCTCAGGCACCACTCCATCTGCAATGACTCCTGCTGATACATGAGGGGCATCTGATCGACCGGACCGTGGCAGGTGTTGCAGCCTACTCCCTTATTGATGTGAATGCTGTGATTGAAAAAAACGAAGTCGGGAAGCTGGTTTACCCGCGTCCATTGCAGCGACTCGCCGGAGCGGTAACTGGCGCGTACAGGCTCCAGCAGTTGGGCGTTGGTCCAGATCTGCGAGTGGCAGTTCAGGCAAGTCTTGGTAGGCGGAATGCCGGCGAAGCTTGAGGTCTCAACGGAAGTATGGCAGTAGCGGCAGTCGATGCCGAGTCCGGAGACGTGATGCTGATGGCTGAAGGGCACGGGCTGCGGCTTGCGCACTCCGGCGTAAGTGATGTAGGGCGAGCGCTGCACCTCCATCGCCACCCAGCCGAGCGCGGCAATCACGAACACCGCGCCAAAAATTGTGGCCCGGGACAGGGTGTTTGTGCTGCGATGAAAAATCTGCGGCATGCTTACGTACGAGCTTCAGAAAATAAAAATGAGACCCAAGAGATCCCCAATGGGAAGTAATGGTTACGACGCAAAAGGAAACACCTACGGATTTTTTCGCGTCGGCTATGAGAACTGGAGATTATAAATATTTCGCGCACCGTTGTCGCGCACTTTCCTGCGCGGGAGCGGGAAAAATTCCAAGCCAAACTCTACTGAGAAACTATGCCTTTTCTTACGACCGGACATCCAACGGCGCTACCGCAGATTCATCACCAGCAGTTTTGGTTCGGTCATCTCCTCAATCGCGTAGCGCAGGCCTTCGCGCCCCAGGCCGGAGTCCTTGACACCGCCGTAAGGCATCTGGTCGATGCGGAACGAAGGAATATCGCCCGCGATCAGAGCACCGACCTCCAATTCGTCGTACGCCTGAAAGAGCAACTTGACGTCACGTGTGAACAAGCCGGCCTGCAGGCCGTAGTTGGAATTGTTGATGCGGCGCAGGGCTTCGTCGAAAGTCTTGTAGGGTTCCACGGTTACAACCGGACCGAAGATTTCCTGGCAATTCACTTTCATTTCCGGTCTGGTGCCCGTCAACACCGTCGGATCAACTACGGAACCCTTGCGACCGCCGCCGCAGAGCAGGCGAGCACCGGAACGAACCGCTTCTTCCACCCAGTTGGTGACACGGATGGCATCGCTCTCGCGGATCAGCGGACCAACGTCGGTCGACTCCTCCATTGGATCGCCAGTTTTCAGTTTCTTGACGCCGTCGACAAGCAGATCGGTGAACTTACCATAGACCGACTGCTCGACCAGGATGCGCTGCACGGAAATGCAAGTTTGGCCGGCATAGCCGAAGCCGCCGGCAATGCAGCGCTCAGCGGCGTATGCAAGATCGGTGTCGCTGTGTACGATCGCTCCGGCGTTGCCGCCCAACTCCAGCGCGACTTTCTTTTTGCCGGCGCGGCGTTTGATGTCCCAGCCGACGGGCACGCTGCCGGTGAAGCTGATCAGTTTGATGCGCTCGTCGGTGACCAGCAGGCTGGCGTCGTCGTTGGAAAGCGGCAGCACGTTCAGTCCGCCATCAGGCCAGCCTGCCTGCTGTACGCACTCTGCCAGCAGCAGCGAGCACAGCGGAGTTTGCGGCGCCGGTTTCAACACCATGGAACAACCCGCTGCAATGGCCGGCGCGACTTTGTGAGACACCAGATGCAGAGGAAAATTAAAGGGAGTGATCCCTGCGATGGGACCGAGCGGGAAGCGCTTCACAATGCCCCAGCGTCCCGCGGTAAATTCCTGCCAGTCGAGAGGGAGATACTCACCGTAGATGCGCGTGGCCTCTTCGGCCGCCACATTGAAGATGAACACAGCCCGGTCCACTTCGATGCGGGCCAGCTTGATGGGCTTGCCGGCTTCCTGGGCGATGGTGCGGGAGAATTCCTCCCGGCGTTCGGCAATGGCCTCGGCAATGCGGCGCAGCACGCGCTGCCGCTCGAAGGCAGGCAAGCGGCGAGTGGTGCCGAACGCCTTCACGGCGGCTGCGATTGCAGCTTCAGCATGCTCGCGCCGTGCCTGAGTCACTCGCCCAACTACGCTGCCGTCGTAGGGAGAGCGGATTTCGACGACGTCGCCGTCTTCCATCCAACGGCCGTCGACGAAGAAACCGTGGGTTGCGACTGGGGCAATCGTCAATTCCGACATGGCGTGCGACCTCTTTTCCTACGAGCCAGCGCTTTTGATTATAGGCCTGTGCTGGTGGTTGCTTTTTCTGAGGCAAGATCTTTGAAAGACACGGTGGGACACAGGGGACCGACGAGCGTCTACTACAATGAAGCCCCATGCCTACTTTGGAAACCATCGTTGAGCTTGCTCCGCGTGTGCGGCGTAAAGAAGTCTCTCCGGTTGAACTGACTCGTGCTTGCCTGGAGCGAATCGAGAAACTCAATCCCGCGCTGAATGCTTTCATCACGGTGAGTGCCGAGTCGGCTTTGGCGGAAGCGCGGGCGGCGGAAGGCGAAATCTCCAGTGGGGAATGGCGTGGGGTGCTCCATGGGATTCCTATCGCCTTGAAAGATTTGATCGATACGGCGGGCACGCGCACTACCGCTGCCAGCGAGCTTTACAAGGACCGCGTCCCCGGTGATGACGCGGAGGTGGTGAGGCGGCTGCGGCGGGCGGGTGCGGTGATTCTGGGCAAGAACAATCTGCACGAGTTCGCTTACGGCGGAAGCTCGCTGGTCAGCTTCTTCGGCGACGTTCACAATCCGTGGAACACAGGGCATATCGCAGGAGGATCGTCTGGAGGATCGGCGGCGGCCGTTGCTGCCGGGCTTTGTTACACGGCGATTGGCACCGATACAGCTGGTTCGATCCGCGAACCGGCTGCGCTGTGCGGGTGCGTGGGGATCAAGCCGACTTATGGGCGCGTGTCCGCGCGGGGAATGATTCCGCTTTCTTGGTCGCTGGACCACGTTGGGCCGCTGGCTGCGAATGCCGGTGATGTAGCGGTTGTGTTGCAGGCGATCGCGGGATTTGACCCGCTTGACGTTTGCAGCGTTGATCTTCCTGTGGCCGACTATGTTTCTGGCTTGGACGACGTGACGAAGAGTCTGCGGATTGGAATTCCGCGGGCGCATTTCTATGACGGTCTTGACGGTGAGGTCGGCGCGGCAGTTGAGCGGGCTCTTGCCCTGATCGCCACGCTGGTGGCCGATGTGCGGGACGTAAAGATCGAGGTATCTACGGACCGCACGGTGCAGGCTGCCGAGTCTTTTGCTTATCACGCCGAGAATGTTGCCCGATCGCCTGAGTTGTATCAGCCGGAGACTTTGCGTCGCATTCGCTCCGGCGAGAACATTTCGGCGGCGGAATATATTCAGACGCGGCGCGAGTTGGATCAGGAACGGCGACGGGCTCATGACTTCTTCGCCGAAGTGGATTTGCTGGTGACGCCGACGATGCCAATCCCGGCACCGGCGATTGCCGATTTGAAAAAAGATCCTGCCGCTCTGCGTCCGGCGGAGCTTGCGTTGCTGCGCAATACGCGGCCGTTCAACATGTGGGGACTGCCTGCCATCTCAGTGCCTTGCGGTTTTACGAAAAGCGGCCTGCCAATCGGGCTGCAGATCGCGGGAGCGCACTGGCGGGAGGATTTGGTGGTTAGGCTGGCTCACGCTTACGAGCAGGCGACGGAGTGGAATCGGCGGCGGCCGGCTTGCTGACGACGGTCCGTCGCATACCGTTCCTCCCAGGCTGTGGATTTCCAACCGAAAATAAACTTCGGACACAAATCACGCATTTGGCGAAGGTGGCTTCTGGGAGCAGATCCGGATTAAAATTTTTTCTCTGGATACTCTTGAAAGCCTTGCCCAGCACGGGTTTCGCAAAACCGTATCGCGTAAAATCTGGTTTTCAAAGAACTTAAATACCAAAATCTTGAGAACAAAGGGCTTAGGGTTGGGCACTCTGGGTGCTTTCAACCGTCACTGCCTCGACCATGATCGCGCATTTGAGAATGTGGCCGCAAGGTCAGATGTCACAGGGAGGCTGTGGAAAACGGTACGGCTGCGGCGCCCCGCTCGCTATCAGGCTGTGAGACATGTATCTGATATCATATGTCTTTAATGTCATTCTACAGAAGAGATGATCATGCCTACGAACGTGGACGATATAGTCAAGAAACTGAGCCCCGCGCGACGCAAGAAAGTCGAGGCACGCGCCGCTCAGTTGATCGCCGAGGAAATGACCTTGCGCGAACTACGGCATGCGCGCAAGCTCACGCAGGTGCGGATCGCCAAGACTTTGGGGATTACCCAGGACAGCGTCTCGCGGCTCGAAAAGCGCAGCGATCTTTTGTTGTCCACGCTACGCAAGACCGTCAAGGCCATGGGGGGCAAGCTCTCTCTGGTGGCTGAATTCCCGGATCGCGCGCCGGTCGTTCTCTCCGGAATTGCGGGAGACGGACCGGGAGAGAAGCCGTCAGGGAGATAACCTGTGCCTGGAATTCCGGCTGTCGAGAGTAGAGACTGGGTTAAGCTCCTCCCGAGCGGGGATATACTTTCTCGGGCGGGCCCGTCCATCATTCTTCGAGTGAGGACCGGTCAATTGTTTTGGTGACAACTTTTGGAGGTTCCGTGCGCTATCCCGCCTTTCTCCTTCTCGTTTCCATTGCCATAGCCCAAACGTCAACGGGTAAGCCCTCCGCGAAGCCCGGGCCTAGAGTCTCAACCGCTTTCCAAGCTAGCGCCCAGATTGCCTACGACTCGATCAAGTCTCTCTCGCCGCAGAAGGAGGCATCCGACGTCGCCTTTCAGCCGCGACAGATCGAGGTGGAGAAAAATCTTGCTGCCGCCGGACATAGAGTCAAGACGGACGAAGACAAACGTGAGTTCGCAATCCTCAAGTCTTGGGCGGATATGATCGACCTTTACCGGTCAACGATAAAAAGTGAAGGACTCAACCAACGAGTCTTGGACATTTTCAAAGTTGAAATGACATGCTTCACTGAATCCGTGCTGATCTTCGACCGGGACTCGCTTAGTGCGCACGAAAGAGAAAAAGCCAAAACCACGCACTGCGTTGACGATGCCACGAGCGTAACCGCTGAAATCTACCCGACACCGCAGTGAGATCGTTTTTGCATTGGCAGGCCGGCCCAACGTTGTTTGAGTTGAACATTCATAAGGGGCGCCGGTCGAAAACTAGAAACCGCTGCACTGGCCTCGCTAGTTCCTGCCTTTGGAGAACTGTCAAAGGCGGCGCCACACTTCGCCAATACCAGTTCTCGCAAAAGCCGGCCCGAGTACCGCTTCTGCAGATTTTCATGTCTTGATTTTATCGACGACCATCCGTGATGGGTCACAGCTCAACTGACACAAATCTTCTAGGATGTTGCGTGCCAGTCGCAGGGCGCAAGCCGAGCACCAGTTGCAATCGCCGCTGTCATCGTCGCCGTAGCCCACCATGCGGATAGTCGCCGTGGCTCCGCCACAGTAATCGCAATTCGTCTCTGTCGATTTTAGTAGCAGCATCTAGTGCCCCATTCCTTACGATGGAGCATTCTACTTTACTCCGACCACCCTCACACCGTGCGCATATCGAGGCGCTTGCCCAGTGCTTTCAGGGTGGCGGCGATGCCGTCGATGCGCGAGGTGTGCTGAACATTGGTGAGGCGGTTTACCTCCTGCGGAGTGGTCTTCAATCGACGGGCCAATTCCGCGGGGCGCACATGTTGCTGGATCATCTCGTTCAGGAGAAGAATCTTGGCGGAGAGGCTTGCAGGAAGCTCAACGACCGGTTGCCGGGGCTTGGCTTTGGAAGGCAAGGGCACCGCGCGATTGTCTTCGAAATAGAAGTCGAGGGCCGTCTCCAAAGCGTCCCTGGCTGCCGCTAGTGCCTCGGTTTCGGTTTCCCCCTGGGTGATGGCTTCGGGAATGTCTTTAAATGTGGCGACGAATCCGCCGTCTTCACCGCGCTTCAGGGTAACTGGATACAGGAACATCACGCGCACCTATTTCAGGCCGAGTTGTTTCCAACTCCTTGCTCGTTAACAGCCACCTATTATAAACAATATCGTTTATATCGAAGCGCGAGTCGCCAGGGGCATTCCAGGAACATGCAGCATCTATAGAAATGCCTTGCGGGGCCGTCGGTGGCGCACGCTGGTAGGGATCCTTCGACTCCGCAACTGCTTTCGCTTCGCGAAAGCAGTTGCTCCGCTCAGGATGACAACTTGGGGAATTCTCTCTTCATTTCGGCTTCAGTCCACCGTTCTTACATCATCGGGCAGCATGAGCACGAACGAGCAGGTGCCGGTTGCTGTGGAGCAGGAGAGGATTCCGCGGCGGAGGATTTTGACGGGGGTGTCGTCGGGGAAAGTTAGACGATACTCGGCGGTGCGGAGGGCGTCGGTGAAGACTTTCAGTTTTTCGTCGCCGCTGGCGAACTTTACGCCTTCGACTGTGGCGGCGGAGCCCTTGCCACGACTCAAGAGCACGAAGAATTCGGCGCTGCCGGTTTCTTTGGCGACTTTGCCCAGGTCGATGGTGCGCAACTGCTGCAAATCTTCTTTATACTTCGCGACCGCGGCGTCTACCTTGGCGCCGCCGCCAGCGAGCGGGGCCAATCGATCACGCGTCTCGGGGATGGGGCGCAGGCCGCTCAGGGAGAGCGCGTAGGTGCGCAGGGCGAGATCTTTCTTTCCTTCTTTGTCGTAGATCTGTCCAAGGTGGTCGCCCACCTCGCCGTGGTGGCCGAGTCCCCAGGCGGCGGCGACGTATTTTTCTGCCTTGTCCAGATTGCCTTCGCTGAAATAGACCCAGCCCAGCGTATCCCAGTAAGCAATCAGCGACGGCACCAGCGGCAACTCCTGCGGCGTGAGTCGGTCGAGCGATACGTTGCGCAAAGCCGCAGCGGTGGCTGAGATCGCCGATTCAGCGTACTGCTGCGCACGATCGAGATGAGACTTCTTCAGGGAAAGCTGGTAGGCGATGTTGTTCCACACCAGCGGTGTGGCCGAAAGCTCGACCGCGTGGTCGAAGGTGGCAAGGGCTTTATCGTCCTGGCCGAGATTCAGGTAGGCATCGCCGAGACTAACCTGAAGTTCAGGATTGTCGGGCGTCAGGGAGGCGGCCTTCTCCAGTTCCGGCGCGGCTTCGGCGTACTTGTGCCACTCGGAATACATTGCGCCCAGGCCGGCGTGGGCGAACTTGTCGAGGGGATTGATTTCGATCTGCTTGTTGAAGGCGGTGACGGCGTCGTCGTACTTGCGCTCCTGCCAGTAGGCGCGGCCGAGCGCGTTGTAAGCCGATTCGTCGTAGGGATTGATCTCGATCTGTTTCTTTAGGGCCGCGATAGCGTCGTCGTTCTGGCGCAGTCCCATATAGGCCACGGCCAACGCATACCAGGCGTACTTGTGCTTGGGCTCCACTTCGATGGTGCGCTTGAGAAGCTGAATGGCCAGAGGGAAATTATTTGTGGCGAGAGCGGCGCGGCTGCTTTCAAACAGGTCATCCGCCTTCATGTCGGCGGGGGGCCCGGGCGTGCCCGCTACTGTATTTTCGACAGCAAGAAACTGTCCTAAGTCAGAAGTGACGGCGCGGCGAAAAGCCTGATAATCCGTGGCGCGGGGCGCAGGCAGCTCGTCCTCGCGCATGGTGAGCGTCCTGGCAGCGGTAAAGGTGGTTCCTTCCAGCCTGTAGGTGGCCTGGTACTCGGCGTAGTCGCGCTTCACGGAAAAAGCTAGCGGGGCGTGCGCCGTGTACTTGGCGGGGAGTTCGAGCTTGATCTTGTAGACATACTGCGCTTTGGGGCCGAGCTTGAGGGGCTCGGCGTCGGCATCGTTTTCGTCGTCTCCAAGGCCGATGTCGGGCAGGTTGAACTGACAAAGCGGCAGCGTGATGTCAGACTTCTTCTTAGACCAATCCAGGAAGTTCGGGCGGGCGACGTCGTAAGACATCGTAAAAGCTTCGCGAGTCGCAGCCGGATCGCTGATCTTCAAATTGGTTATGTCACCGCCCATTCCGGTGTTGACGTTTTCCACCACGCGTTGCCAATTCGCCTCCGGAACCCGGCGGAAAATCGACCGCAGCATCAACTCTTCATCGCCGCGGAAGGTGTAATGGACGTGCGCTTCGAGCTTCCCGATGTCGTTTATTTTTCCATCGACCTCTGAAACTTCGCTGTCGGGCATGGGCGTGTCGGCGGGCGTTTCCTCGAGATGCGGCGTGCTCCCGTCGGCGGGAATGACGAGCGCCAACTTGTTGCGCAGACTGAAAGCCAGCAGGCGGAAGGGAGCGACTTCGCTGGTGGTGTCCATCCAGACTTCCTGGGGAGGCGTCTTCATGGGCAGCAAAGTGATGACGTGATCGAACTGCGACGGCGAAGGCACATCGGGATCGAGCTTGCGGCTGGAGTTGATCAACACCGAAGATGCATGCAGGCCCTCGGCTTCGAGCAATGAAGCGAGCAGGGTGTGCTTATCTTTGCAGTCGCCGTACTGATTGTGCAGGACGTCTCCGGCGGCGTGAGGCTGGTAGCGGCCCAGACCGAGCGACAAGCTGACGTAGCGGAAATTCTTGGCGACGAAATCGTAAAGAGCCTCGATCTTGTCCAACTGCGTGTCCAGTCCTTTGGTGAGTTCATTTGCCTTGGCGCGGACTTCCGCCGAAGGCGTACGCCGGTCTTTATCGAGTCCAGCGTACCAGCGGCCAATCTGTTCCCAACTGACGAAGGTGGTCAACTGGACGTCGGGCCGTTCCTCGTCGGCTCGTTTTTTCTTTTTCCTTTTGTCCTTTTTCTTGTCTTTGTCTTTGTCCTTGGCGTCGTCTTCACGCTCCAGGTGAGAACTGGTCCAGTGGTAGATGCGCCGACCCTTCGCTTCGGAGATCTTCGGATCCATGCCCACTTTGTTCTTCAGTTTGAGCGGGCGGTCGGCGGGGACATCGACATCGAGTTCTTCATCGAGCATGATGTTGTTCTTGTCAAACTCGTATTCCGCCCAGAACTGTCCCGCGGCCAGCGGCGTGTGAATCACCGTGACCATGTCGTACTCGAGCACTTCGCCCGGTCGAAGTCCGGGCACGGTGATGTGCTTCTGACGGTAGTCGGTGTAGACGGGAGCCTCACGCTCGACGGGCGCACTAAGGTCCTGCACGGCATCGTCGCCGGCTTTTACTACGCTGCCGTCGGCCTTGACGACGCGGACGTAGGCAATCTCTACCCGTTCGTTGGCGGAATTGTAGCCGACTTGAATCTGTCCCCACTGCTGGACTCCAGCCTCGCTCTGTACCCGGATACGAGCGACAGTCTCCTTGCGTCCCGTGCCATCGCTCTCAAAGCGATAGCTGGAGCGGAGCTGCTCGACGACAAACCCTTCCTGCAAATAGTCGGGCTTGGGCTCCGGTTTTGAGGAGGCGGTCTCGGAAGGCTTTGCATCATTCTGTTGCGCTGCGCTTTCCGCTTTCGCGGGAACCGCTGAGTTCGTGGGAGTTTCGCCGGACTGTGCCGGGGCGATGAAGGGCGCGGCCAAGAAGCTGGCCAGAAGCGAGAGAACGAGACAACGCATAAGGTAATAGTAAGGCCTGCGGCACCTGTATCCCAAGCCGAAGGGTTCAATAAACCGGCACTTCGCAAGGAGGATTGGCGAGGGTCGAAGGTTGTAATACAGGCCGATTGCTTGATATCCGCCCAATGATCTCGATCCTATTTCTCTGTTTGCAGGGCGCAGAACCGTAGTAAAATTCCGCCCAGATAGTCTTGCCTGGCCATGACGCGAGGCAAGCGTGACGCATAATGTATTTGCGCCACGATCCTTCCGTTCGGAGGTTTTTTGCATGGAAGATCGTGCCCCTGACGTTTCTTCAACTACCCAGTCGTCGCTTACTCAATCTTCTGCCACAAGACGCCTTGCTGGCCGCGGCGCCTGGGTTCTTACCGCTTACGGTATTTCTGGGCTGGCTCTTTTCGGCCTCCTCGCTTATTTCTTTTCGGATTTCATCGCTCACTAAGTGGCGCCCAGCAGCGACGAGCGGGCGTGCGCGTCCGCGGAGGGCGGTGGAGTGTATCTGAAGTCTTCAGCTTCCCCAACGCGCGACTTTCCTCAGCCAGCGTCCCTCTTTGAACGTGTTACAATCAGCAACCTTAGAGGCTATTGCTTCGCCAGGAACCCAGCGTTTCCCCACTTGCAGCACCGAGGAAGAGACAGCGTAATAACCCGTGCCCAAGAACCCCACGTCCGCGGCCACGCCCATCACTTACGCCGATGCCGGCGTGAACATTGACGTCGCGAACCGCACCAAGAAGCGAATTAAATATCTCGCGCACAAGACCTTCACGCGTGGCGTGCTTAGCGAAATCGGCGGGTTTGGCGGGCTCTTCGCGGTGGACAAGACCAAGTACCTGGATCCCGTGCTGGTTTCCAGCGTAGATGGAGTGGGGACGAAGCTGAAGATTGCTTTCGAAATGGGCTTGCACTCCACAGTGGGCGCTGACCTGGTCAATCACTGCGTGAACGACATTGCGGTGCAGGGCGCCGCGCCGCTGTTTTTTATGGACTATCTGGCTACGGGGAAGCTGGAGCCCACTATCGCCGAGCAAGTAGTGGAGGGCATCGCCGACGCCTGCAAGCACAACGGTTGTGCCCTGATTGGTGGGGAGACGGCGGAGATGCCCGGCTTCTATCCCGATGGCGAGTACGATCTGGCGGGATTTATTGTCGGCGTGGTGGAGCGCGACCGGATCATCACCGGCAAGGAAGTGCAGATTGGCGATGTCGTCCTTGGCATGGCTTCGAACGGCTTGCATACGAACGGGTACTCGCTGGCCCGGAAGCTGTTGTTCGAGGTGGCCCATTACTCCACCGAGGACTACGTCAACGAGATCAAGAACAAAGTGGGCAACGAGCTGATGCGGACGCACAAGAGCTACTGGCCGGCGATGAGGAAGCTCATCGATGGACAATGCGTTTCCGCGCTGGCTCACGTTACTGGCGGCGGCATCACGGAAAACCTGCCGCGCGTGCTGCCCCGCGGGACCGCAGCCTCGATTGATCTCGGCTCCTGGCCGGTGCCGCCCCTATTCGAGCACCTGCGGCAACTGGGAAATGTTCCGCAAGACGAAATGCTGCGCACGTTTAATATGGGCCTGGGGATGCTTTTGGTCGTTCCTTTGGCGAAATTCAAGAAAGCGCAGACCGTGCTCGAACGTGTGGGGGAGAAGGCTTTTACTGTCGGCCGGATCGTCAAGGGCGAGCGCAAGGTAATTTACAACTAAACCTCGCTGACACTTATGTACAACCTGGGCATTCTTCTTTCCGGACGCGGTTCGAACTTCGTGGCCATCGCCGACAGCGTTGACGCGGGCCGCATCGCGGATGCCCGTATCGCAGTCGTCATCTCAAACAAGGCTGATGCGCCGGGCATCGCTACTGCGCGACAGCGTGGATTGAATGCGCTGGTGATTCCGTCGACGGGCAAGCCCCGCGAAGAACACGATCGCGAGGTCGTCGCCGCGCTCCGGCAGCACAATGTGGACCTGGTTTGCCTTGCGGGATACATGCGCCTGCTGACGCCCTGGTTCGTACAACAGCTCCCGCGGCGGATTCTCAACATCCATCCCTCGCTGCTGCCCGCGTTTCCGGGACTCGAAGCGCAGGAGCAAGCTTTTGCTTACGGAGTAAAGGTTTCCGGCTGCACCGTGCATTTTGTGGATGAAGAACTTGATCACGGGCCGATCATTGTGCAGAAGACCGTTCCTGTGCTCGATTCTGACTACGAGCACTCGCTCGCTGAACGTATCCTCGAGAAAGAGCACATCGCGTACACGGAAGCTATCAACATTGTGTTGGGCGGGAAGTTCGAAGTGAAAGGCCGCCGTCTGCTGAAATCAAGTCAGAAGTCAGAGGGCAGAGTGCAGAAGTAGGAAAGTGCCGGTAAATTGTGACATCCATCACAGACTTACGCACCCGTGAACATCAAAGATAGCGTTCGTGGGGAACAGTCAAGATCTGAAGGCGCGAACCAAACAATTCGCGCTTCGTATTTTGCGCTTGTATCGCGCTCTGCCCGCCAAAGAGGAGGCCAGAATTCTAGGGAGGCAGGTCCTCCGTTCTGGCACGTCTGTGGGTGCAAACTACCGCGCCGCATGCCGGGCACGGTCGAAGGCCGAATTCATCTCCAAACTCGGAATCGTTTTGGAAGAGGCAGACGAGACCATTTTCTGGTTGGAGTTGCTCCATGAGGGCGGAATTGTAAAGCACGAAAAATTGGACGCGCTCCTCAAAGAAGCCGAAGAACTCACATCAATCTTTGTGGCGTCACTCTGCACCGCCAAAGGGATCGCATCCTAGAGCCCGGTTTTACTTCTGCATTCTGACTTCTGCCTTCTGCATTCCTTATAATGTCCTTTCCCATGTCAACCTTCGCTCCTGTCGACGAACAACTGACGTATCTCAAGAAGGGTTCGGCGGAAATTATCCGCGAGGCCGACCTGCGGGCCAAGTTGGAAAAGTCGCGCTCGACGGGAAAGCCGCTGCGCGTGAAGCTCGGGATGGACCCGACCGCTCCCGACTTGCACCTGGGGCACACCGTGGTTCTGCGCAAGCTCAAGCACTTTCAGGATCTCGGCCACACCGCAATTTTTCTGATCGGCGACTTCACTGGAATGATCGGCGATCCCACGGGGCGCACGGCCACGCGGCCTCCGTTGACACGTGAACAGATCGAGCAGAACGCCGAAACCTACAAGACACAGGTTTTCAAGATTCTCGATCCGCAGAAAACGGCGGTCGACTTTAACCGGCGCTGGATGGGTAGTTTCAGCTCTGACGATTTTGTCCGGCTGACTGCGAAATACACAGTCTCGAAACTGCTGGAGCGCGAAGACTTCCATAAACGATTCCAGGACGAAAAGCCGATTTCCGTGCACGAACTGCTCTACCCGCTGGTGCAGGGTTATGACTCGGTTGCGCTCGAAGCCGATGTAGAACTCGGCGGTACCGACCAGAAATTTAACTTGCTAGTAGGCCGCGAATTGCAGCGGGCCTACGGTCAGGAATCGCAGGTGGTGCTGACTACGCCGATTCTGGAAGGGCTCGACGGCGTTCAGAAAATGTCGAAGTCGCTCGGGAATGCTATCGGTATCCACGAGCCGCCGCTGGAAATGTACGGCAAAGTGATGAGCATTTCCGACGAGATGATGTGGAGATATTACGAGTTGCTGACCGATGTGCAGGTCGCCGACATTGAGAAGATGAAGCGGGAAACGCATCCCATGCAGGCGAAGAAGGAGTTGGCGCGGAGGATTGTGACGGATTTTCATTCGGCGGACGTGGCGGCGAAAGCGACAGAAGATTGGGGAAAGCAGTTTCAGAAGAGCGAAGTACCGGAAAGCGTCGAGGAAATATCGGTGGAGTTTTCCGAGGTCGCTACACCAGAGCGAGACGGTATTCACCTCGACAAACTTCTTGTTCTTTGCGGTCTTGCGGACTCACGAACCGACGCCGTACGAAAGCTAAAACAAGGGTCGGTACGGGTCGAGGACATAGTGAGGAATCACCACACTTACCAGTTGCCCAAAATTCCTGCTCGATTGCCGATACGCGTAGGCAAGCGCGTTAAGGTTGCATTCGTCCGTTGATCCATAAGTAAATCCAGCTGTGCCTCTGTGCCGCCGTGGAGAAGTCTGCTAGTCTCAAGCGCGCACATGCGCGCGGCAGCCATCCTCGGGTTGGGATGTTCTCCGAAGAACCTCGCGCCGTTCCAGACAGACGAAACGATTGAATGGCGCATCGGAATGCCGGCTGCGGATCAGGCGGACATCATTCTGCTCTTCGGCGGCGACGGCACGATTCACCGTCACCTGAGTCAACTGGTGAAGCTTGGCCTGCCGGTGTTGGTTGTTCCCGTGGGGAGCGGTAACGACTTTGCCCGCGGCCTGGGGCTCCGCCGCGTGCGGGAGGCGCTGGCGGCGTGGCGACGTTTCTGCGCTTGTCACGCCAATGTTCGAACCATCGATCTTGGAGTCGTCACTCCGCTGGCGGTCGCGGGCGGGGCGCCCGCGCCACACGCAGCTCACTACTTTGGCAGCGTCGCGGGCGTGGGACTCGACGGCGAAGTGGCCCGCCGCGCCAACGAACTGCCGCGCTGGCTGCGCGGACACGGCGGGTATGCCCTGACCCTGGCTCCGACTATCTTTCATTTTGCTCCGTTCCCGATGAAGATTTTTACGCCAGACGAAGCCGGCGGCTGGGCCACGCGGAGCGATCAACCGACGATCCTGGCGGCTTTCGCCAACACTTCCACTTACGGCGGTGGGATGAAGATCGCGCCCCGCGCGCGAATGGACGACGGCCAACTCGACATTTGCGTAATCGGCGGCATTGATCCCTTCAAGCTCGCGTGCATGTTCCCCACTGTCTATTTTGGCCGTCACCTGGGCATCAGCGAAGTTGAGTACTTCCAGGCAGCTCGCCTGCACGTGGAAACCGAGGCCCCGCTTGATGTTTACGCCGATGGCGAATTCGTCTGCCGCACGCCCGTCGAAGTCAGCGTCGATCCTGGGGCGTTGAAAGTGCTCACCCCCTAGCCCCGGTGCTAAACTTCCCTCATGGCTGAACGACGTTCCCACACTTTGCTCTGGATTCTGATTGGCGGAGGAGCATTCTTCCTCTTTGTGCTGGCTGTGTTCTCGCTGGTGTATCTGACCCTGCATGCGGGCAGCAACGAGGCCGGATTTTCTGGTTTCGGCGACCGTATCGGAGTGGTGGACCTGGACGGCGTGATTCTGTCGCCGCAGCCGGTGGTCGGGCAGCTGAAAAAGTTTGCCGACGACTCTTCCATCAAGGCGATTATTCTGCATGTGAATTCGCCCGGCGGGGGCGTAGCTGCGTCCGAAGAGATTTATCGCGAGGTCAAACGCGTCCGCGAGGAGAAAAAGAAGCGGGTTGTGGTTTCCATCGAGACCGTGGGCGCCAGCGGGGCGTTCTACATTGCGTCAGCCTCGAATAAGATCTATGCCGACCAGGGCAGCATCGTGGGCTCGATCGGAGTGATCGCGCAGTGGGTGAACTATGGCGATCTGCTGAAGTGGGCCAAGCTGAAGGATGTGGTGATCAAGACCGGCGAGTTTAAGGACACCGGGAACCCCACCCGCGACCTCACTCCGGCGGAGCAGGCCTACATGCAGTCCCTCATCGACAACATGTTCGGACAATTCGTCAAAGCGGTGGCCGACGGACGCAGCATGAAGTTCGACGACGTCAAGAGCATCGCTAATGGCAAGGTGTGGACCGGGGAGCAGGCCAAGTCGATGAAGCTGATTGACGACGTAGGCGACTTTGAAGCCGCGGTCAAGGATACGGCGAAGTCGGTGGGCATCTCGGGGGAACCGACGCTAGTGCATCCGGAGAAAGACCGCAAGACACTTCTGGATCTGATGACGGGCGATGTCTCGCAGTGGATTCCCGGCCGCGAAAAGATGCTGGAGCAGCAGGTCGGGTTTTATTATCTGTGGAAGTAAGGCCCCGGATTAGCGGACCAGGGGCTCAGTTGGCCGACCCAGGAGACGGCTTTTTCCTCGTCCCAAAACTGTGACTTGCGTACAACCCCTGAAATTTGAGAAGGTTATGGGAGGTAACCGGTCCGGAACTGAGGCCGTCGCCGCTAGGCGACGATTACCCAGGGAGAGGCCGGCCGGGAGCGAAGAGGGACTATGACGAAAGCCGACTTGATAGACGAAGTCTCGCGTTTAGCGGAACTTACACGCAAAGACAGCGAAGTGATCGTGGAAACGATCTTTGACAGCGTGGTGCGGTCCCTGCGCGCGGGCGACAAGATCGAGATACGCGGCTTTGGCAGCTTCCGAACCCGCCAGCGCAAGCCGCGGATGGGCCGCAATCCCAAGACCGGAGAGAAGGTCGAAGTCCCTGCCAAGAAGATTCCTTTCTTCAAGCCCAGCAAGGAGTTAAAGGATCTGGTGAATGAAGGGATCACCGACGCGGCGACGGCGGCGCCCGCGGCAGCACCTCCTACGATGTAGAAATGCAGAACTTAGAAGTCCAAATGCAGAAGTTAAGAACGGTCTCGCTTGTACTTCTGTATTCCTACATCCGCCTTTTGCCCTCAATCCTTTCGCGTTAGCCTCGAATGCCGACCACGCCCATCATCCGCCCCGTCCTACCCTTCTCAGCGCGGTAGGAGAACAGCAGGTCGTTGCGGCAGGTCGTGCACAACGGCGAGGCTTCGATACTTTTCATCGGCACCCCCACAGCCAACAATTGTTGGCGATTTGCTTCGACCAGATCGAGGAAAATTTTCTTCGGCAAAACATTGTGGCCGGGGGGGCGGGCGGTAAGAAACAGCATGGGATATTTTTCGCGGACCGGATCGCGCTCCTCGACCTCGCGGAACAGCTTCGCAGCATACACAAACTGCGATTCAAACTGCTGGCGAACCTCCGCCCCCACTTCGTAACAGCAGCCGTGGACGCCGGGACCGATCGCGGCTTTCAGATCACGAGGACGGCTCCCAAAGCGACGGCGCATCTCTCCTACTCCCTTCTCGACGATGCGCTTGACGGTCCCACGCCAGCCCGCGTGGAACGCGCCCACGGCCCGGTGCTGAGGGTCAACCAGAATAATTGGCAGGCAGTCAGCGGTCTGAATGCCGAGCAACAAACCCGGAGTCGCCGTGATCAAGCCATCGCCAACGAGCTGTGTTTCCGGAGGTGCATCGACGAAGTGGATGACGTCGGAATGAACTTGACGCAGGGTAACCAACGGCCAGGCCTGAGAAGGGGTTGTCCGCAGGGGCTCCCCTCCTTTGCTGACAACACCCAGTTCGCGCAGAAACGCTGCGCGGTTGCGCTCGACCGCCGCTTTGGAATCGTCCGTCGTGAATCCAAGATTTAGTGTCTTGTTCCCGTACACACGGGAAAATCCCCCGAGACGCGTGGAGAATCCGTGGACGAGCCAGGGAAGTTTGTTCAGGCTCGTGGAGCGAAGAATGTGGAGTTGACCTTGCGCGGGAGCAGGTTTCGGCACACCCCATGTTAACCGAGGCGAGGTCACCCGCAGCGAGTTCGACGGACAGCGAGTTCGACAGACGATGGGGAGGTCAGACGCGGACTGAATGACTCGCAGCCCAGCGCTGCCGCACGCCAGACAGAAATTTTTCTTTGTCCTCTCGCATTTGCCGGACGAGCGCCTGATTGCCGGTATCTTCGTGCGCGGCTGCCCAGAGGACCATCTCGGTGAGAACCGGTGCCAGATCGATTCCTTTCCGCGTGAGCGAGTAAACCACCTTGCGTCCGTCCGATGGGTCGGGCTCGGTGGCGATGATTCCGCAAGCGGCCAGCTTGCGCAGGCGATCCGCGAGAATATTGGTGGCGATGCCTTCGTAGCAATCCATAAACTCTTTATAGCTCTGAAAACCTCGGAGCATCATGTCGCGAATGATCAACAACGACCAGCGGTCGCCCAGCATTTCCACAGAGGCATTCAGGGGACACTCCGACCGTCGTTTGACTTTGCGCTTCCCCGGCACGGATTTACAGTAGCACTATCACTTGCAATTCACAAGTGATATGAGGTAGATTGTTCGGCGAACGCGCGAGACATTTTGGGCTGTCCGATTTGGTATGCTCATCGATCAGTTCGGCATACCGTGGGATGATTAACTGCGGGCCAGACGCTTAGGAAGGAGAAGTTTAATGAGCAAGGTACGAGTATTGGTAGGTACACGCAAGGGCGCATTCATTCTGAGTTCGGACGGGAGGCGCGAGAAGTGGGAGGTCAGCGGTCCACACTTCGCGGGCTGGGAGATGTATCACGTGAAGGGATCGCTGGCCGACCCGAATCGGTTGTATGCATCGCAGTCGAGCGGCTGGTTTGGGCAGATCATTCAGCGCTCCGATGATGGCGGCAAGACCTGGCATCAGCCGGGAACGCCCCCCGGGGAAGCGCCCGCCCCCGGTCCCCCGAAACCCGCAAGCAACAAGTTCGTTTACGACACTTCGGACGCAAGCGGCAAACCGCTCACCACGCATCAGTGGTACGACGGCACGCAGCATCCCTGGGAATTCAAGCGGGTGTGGCATCTGGAGCCCTCGCTCACCGATCCCAACGCGGTGTATGCCGGAGTCGAAGATGCCGCTATTTTCCGCTCGACCGATGGCGGCGAGAACTGGAAGGAACTCCCCGGCTTGCGCGGCCATGGCACAGGACCCAAGTGGCAACCCGGCGCCGGGGGTATGTGTCTGCACACGATCATTCTCGATCCCAGTAATCCTCAGCGCATCTACATTGCGATTTCTGCCGCGGGGGCTTTCCGCACTGACGACGGCGGCAAGACCTGGAAGCCCATCAACCGCGGACTGCGCTCACAATACATTCCCGACCCCAATGCCGAGATCGGCCACTGCGTGCACCACATTGCCATGAATCCGTTGCGTCCGGGCGTACTCTTCATGCAAAAGCATTGGGACGTGATGCGCTCCGACGACGCCGGCGACAACTGGAAAGAGATCAGCGGCAACTTGCCCACTGATTTCGGGTTTGTAATCGACGTTCACGCGCATGAACCGGAGACCATCTATGTGGTCCCAATCAAGAGCGACGGCGAGCACTTTGTTCCCGACGGCAAGCTGCGCGTTTATCGCAGCCGCACCGGCGGAAACGAGTGGGAGGCACTCACCAAAGGTCTGCCCCAAAGCGATTGCTACGTCAATGTGTTGCGAGACGCTATGGCCATCGACTCACTCGACAAGTGCGGCATCTATTTCGGCACCAGCGGCGGACAAGTCTACGTCTCGTCCGATGCCGGAGACAGCTGGGCTCCAATTGTGCGGGATTTGCCGGGTGTGTTGAGTGTCGAGGTGCAGACGCTGGGATAAGCAGTCGACGTGCGATTGTCGAAATTCGAGGTTATAATGTCAAAATGAGTTGTAATCGCGACGCTCGGAAAAGCATAGGGATGCGCAAAAGTGCAATAGGCATTCGCACGCCCAAGGACTTACTCGGGCGCCTTCAAGTGGCCTGGCGGGCCGACACGTCGGCCATTCCAGGCCGATGGTCGCCCGGGGTTCCTTCGTTTGGGCAGTGTGCCGTGACAGCACTGATTGTTCAGGATCTGTTTGGTGGAGAGCTCCGCAGGTCGCTGATTGCCGGCGGCTCCCACTACTGGAATCGTTTACCGAGCGGCGAAGAGATTGATCTTACTTCCGACCAGTTCGAGGTCTATCCTGCTCTTTCCAATGTCGAAGCTCGCTCTCGCGACTACGTTCTGTCGTTTCCCTCAACGAATGCTCGATATAGACAGTTGCTCTCGAACCTCGGCCTCTAATTGCTGCTTTGAGGGACTGCCTCCAATGTCGTATCACGCTTTTGATCCCGGTGGTCCTGATTTTATTGAACCGGTAAGAAATCCCCACGTCTTGCCACCAATTGCCAGCAAAGCCAAGCCTATTAGCTGCACCAGATACTTACCGTTATCGCTGAACGCGAAGAACTGCTGGACCTTGTCCGCCATCACGAACAGTCCAGCACCCACGACAAAAAGCGCGGGATGTACTACCCACTTCACAAAACGGGCCCATCTTGGCCACCTTATGCGAAGCTGCACGGGTGTTGGCGGAATTTGTGAAGATCTCGCTGTGTCCGATGGATCGAAAATTGGTTGATCGCAGCTGAGTAGCAACTCACTTTCATTCGTTTCGCTCTCCTGTGGTAACGTGAATACGAGATAGCTCAGCCTGTCGTAAGGGCCGTCGACGGGTTCCTCGGATCGCAATGGGTTAAGATGAGCACCTATAAACCCGAGTCTTAACTTGAATCCTGGTCTAGTGGGGGTCGTACGATCGCTAATGACTTGGTAAATACGTAGCATGTAAACCCTGCCAGTCCGCAACTCCAGCCCTGCTCGCCATCGTGTGCTAAAGCGCGAAGCATCCTTGCCGCTGTTAAGGGTCAAAACACTGCTAATCACATAAAAACACACGCCTTTGTACACGGCCATACCTGCGAGTACGTTTACGACATGGATCCAGGCATCCGCGAATTTCGGGCCGACCATTGCTGTTTCCAGTGCGATCCCGCCTAGCTTATTCGCTTGGACCCACAGGATTAACTTCGACAGAGATTGGTTCGCTGCGTTCTGAATTTTAAGAGTGCCTAATTGGTCTGCAACGATTCCGCTATACTTTTCTCTCTCGTTGACGAAGAAATCTCCGGGCGAACCAGACGCAACGCTCGTTTCAGGCCACGATGCCGAATAGCCCACAAAATATAAGAACTGAAGATCCAGGAAGAGGAACTCGCCACAGTCATCAACATTCATTATTTTGAACGCTCTTAAGGGAATGAAAGTAGCTCGTTCATAATCGCGAAGAACCACAACCCCTGCCTTATCTCTAAGATCCTCGATTGCTAGCGACCCAAGCTCTAGGTGTCTGTGTTCGTAACGAAACCGATACGCCGTTCCGAAGGGGAGAGAGAGGACTGAGACATTGTGCAGATGGTAGGGATAGATCGAATTGGTAATCAGAAGAATTTCAGGGTTGATTTTTTTCACCTCTCGCCTCCAAGACACGACTGACCCGCACTCCGGCCGGGGAAGATCGCCGGACCGCGGCCAGGGTTTCGCAACTCTGCAGCCGCCGGGCTAGCCACTTTTCCTTCCAGTACTCAACGATTTCGCAGGAAGGATATGAGATCACGTCTGCGCTGACGTGGTCGCCCAACAAGAGCTGACGCCAGTTCTCCGCAAGAGGTGCCGCGAACACGGCTCGTTGGTGCCCTGTGAAAACAAGAATTTCTTCCGAAATTTTGAGTTCACGTGCAGCGAGGCGGAGAACACGAATCTTGGAGTTGGACCAGGTTCGGAATCGCCCAGCCGTCTCTGGCAGGCGTCGCGCAACGAACCGCTTTACATCCTCGTAAAGCGTGGGATCAATCTGGAAGTGAGAATATCCCTTGCTGTATCCTAGAAAGTGGTATAAGGTCCGTCCCTTACACCTCATGCCCTTATACATCGGTGAATTGCTGCCATAGCAGCCACTTGTCGTCAACAGATACAGTTCGTCCGCAAGCAGTGACTGTCGGAGCGTCAATTGTTCGTGATAGCGCTCTCGGTAGAGACGCCTTACATCGTCCGAAGTCATCAGCGCGGCAAGCAGTTTTCCGCCGGTAAGAAATGAATACGGTGGCATGCTGATGCAAGTTGACAGATCAGAAATGTAAACCAAGTTCCGCGCTCGAGTGCTTCGATACTTGGATTCCTGCCATCCGATCCATTCGTCACGGACACGCAACTGTCGTACAGGAGAACTCAAACAGCAAATACCAATGAGGGGATGACCGGGCTGGCCTACGTCACGCACCAGGAATTTCAGTCTCCTTCCCGGGCGGTCACCAGAGGGGAAAGAACTGCATAAGCTGAAGTACGAAAACGTCAACAAATCCTGTTCTGTGCGGCACGGGACAATCTGTGGTGTGATCTTGCAGACATTCAGGTCGCGGCCGCGCAGGACGTTACCGTACAGTAGGCTGTTTTCCCGATTCCTGAGAGCTTGATGGGCATCGAAAGCGCGCCGAGTGACGTCACGTCGCCATTTTCGTACCGCTTCGCGCTTGGCACATGAATCCCTATTCTTCGGAAGCATTGAGATTGCTTGAGCTAAAGCTTGACGAAGTGACTTTGCCGTCACGGTGTACTCCCGGATTCGGGAAGGTTCGTTGCAGTATCGCGTCTTGATCGACGCGACATCATACTACAACACTGAGTGAGTGTAGATGAGTTCGCTGTAGTATTCGGGAAAACGAAGAAAGCGGGAACATGAGCAACAATATAGTCTGCGTAGTACTTCCGCAGCATCTGCGCACCCTGGCTCACGTCGGAGCTGAGGTGCAGCTCGAGGTCGAAGGTCCGGCTACGCAGCGCTCAGTGCTCGACGCGCTCGAGGCCCGGTATCCCATGCTGCGCGGGACGATCCGCGATCACGTCACACAACAGCGCAGGCCCTTTCTGCGATTCTTCGCGTGCGAGGAGGATCTCTCCCACGAGGCGCCAGACACTCCCCTGCCTGAAGCGGTCGCGACCGGGAAGGAACCTTTTCTCATCATTGGCGCCATTGCTGGCGGCTGATCAGCTGCAAGTTTCCGTGATAATATTTTGGCCGTGCCTCTTACCGACACCAGTCCGGCGGCGGACGCTGTCCAGCTCCGAATCCAGCGCGCGATGACTGAAGAACAGCGCCTGCTCCTGGCGCTTGAAATGAGCCTGTTTGCCCGGACGCTTGCCAGAGCCGGTATCCGGGAGGAGCGCCCGGATTGGACGGAAGACCAAGTTGCACGAGAGCTTCTGAGGCTGGCATTCCTGCCACAATCGCTGCCCGAAAAGTTGCGATGAGCGTCTCGGATGTTTTTGCAAGGATCAAATCTGCGCTCGATTCTGCTGGGATTGCTTACATGCTTTCGGGGTCCTTCGCCAGCGCCGCCTACGGCACTCCACGTTCAACCCAGGATATCGACTTTGTAATCTCGGCCACGCCTTCGCAGTTGCGGGCATTCGTTCAAAGCTTGCCGAGTGACGAATACTACGTTGACTTGGACGCTGCACTGGAGGCTCACAAACGACAATCCCTATTCAATGTGATTGATTCGATCACCGGCTGGAAGATCGATTTCATCATCCGCAAGTCTCGGGCATTCAGCCAGGAAGAATTCGGCCGTCGCCGACTGGTTGATTTAGAAGGTATGTCTCTTTTTTTGGCCAGTGCAGAGGACGTAATCATCGCGAAGCTCGAGTGGTCGAAGCTCGCGCAATCGCGAAGGCAGGTGGAAGACGTAACGGCGATACTAAGGGTGCGATGGGAGACTTTGGACCATACGTACTTGGAAAAATGGATCGAAGAACTCGGATTGAAGAACGAATGGAGCGATGCTCGGCGCGCGGCCGGCCTCGCTGATCCGGTATGAGACTTGCGTCCTTAATCCCGTCCATTTGCCCACGCCGAATCTCTCCGCTATAGTTTTCTAAGCCATGTTTGAGGATTTCACCGCCACCGATCGCTGGACGAAGAAGCCAGTGCACTGCATCTATCAGGCGCTGATCGTCGCCATTGCCACGCGGCATGCCGATGCTGTCGACATCAAGTTTTTGGTGGATGGAAAAACCGTCTGGGTGGCATTGCCGCACCCGGCGTGGGTGGAGTACAAAAAGCGCACTGGAAAGCTCATCACCGATTCTCTTGCCGTTGAAATTGCCGGGCATTATTTGAGAGCCGGGCTGGAAGCTGGTGAGGGCCTGGGCCGCGACATGTACTCGCTCACAGTCGAGGAAACGCTGGCGCACCTGGAAGCAGCCGTCACCGCGATGCAGACACTCGTTTCGGCTTAACGAGGGCGCGGCGGGCCTATGCTTTTTTGAGCAGACGGCTCAACCAGATCAGGAACATGGCGCCGATGATCGCCACCACGATGGTGCCGATCAAGCCGCCGGCATAGATGTGCAGCGCACCCAGGAGCCATCCGCCCACAACCGCGCCCACAATACCGAGGATAATATCCATCACGACGCCATAACCGCCGCCCCTCATGATCTTGCCGGCAGCCCAACCTGCGATCAGTCCAACGATGATCCACCAAATAAGATTCGAGAGCATGTGATCCTCCAAGGAATTGCCGGACCTGAGACGAACGCGCGCGGGCGATAGTCCAAACAAAAACAGATCGCGTGGACCAGTCCGCGAGCGTGGTGGCTGCGAGACTAGTGACCCTATGCCGATCTGTCAAGCCCGGTACCATAGTCTCGCGCTTTTCTCAGCGTGTGGTTAAATCAAGGAATGTTTGCGCGCAAGATTCGCGTCCAGTACGAAGACCACGGCGAGAAATTTCCCTGCCCGCTGAAATGGCTGGACAGTTTCTCCATGCGCAACTTCACCAACGCCAGCGTGTTTGACGATACCGTGCCAGCCTCCGATGGGCGCATCGAGATCGGCACCAACGTCCCTTTGGATCAGCTTCGCGAGGCCATGGAGGACTGGTTCCGGCGCAAGGGTTACCTGCCCAAGGACTCGAAGTTGTCACTGGAAGAGATCTGAAGGCGGGCGGAAACTGTCAAAAGAATCAGCAGTCAAGATATGACAGGTTCTTGACAAAATGGGCGCAACTCTCCCGAATTCACCGTCATCTTAATTGTCAGGCAGTCACTACGCCGGAGATGGCAGACGGTTTACTCGAATGAGTGTCCGGAGGCGCGGATAAAACTATGAGCTACAAATCGCAGTTCTTCTCATCCCGCAGTCGCGAGCGTTTGTCGATTGGCCCTTCTTGGGGATCCTCGACCGCGAATTTACAGGAAATCAAATTGCTGAGTCCCTGGATCGAGTACGACTACAATGTCCGGCCGGGTCTAGCAGGGGGCCGCGTCAAATGGAATACAGTCTTGGGACTGGGGCTGGCAACAGCCGTCAGTGCCAGTATCTGGGCGGGCATCGTACTGGCGGTTGCGCGCATCTTCCGCGGCTAGTCTGTCTCAGTTATTTATCGTAGTGCAGCAGCGACATCACTTCGTAGCCTTTCAGCTTGTCCCGCCCCTTCAGGAAATCCAATTCCACCACGAAGCCGAGCCCGGCAATCTCTGCACCGAGTAACGAAGCCAGCCTGGCTGTAGCCTCCGCGGTGCCTCCCGTAGCCAGCAGATCGTCCACAATCAGCACGCGCTGGCCTTTTTGGATGGCGTCTTTATGCATTTCCAGCGAGTTCGTCCCGTACTCAAGCGCGTAATCGAACCTCACGGTTTCGGCGGGAAGCTTGCCCACCTTACGTACGGGAACAAATCCGGCATTCAGACGGTAGGCGAGAGCGGGCGCGAAGATAAACCCGCGGGCTTCCATGCCCAGAACGAGGTCCACCTTCTGGTCGACATAGTGCTCGGAAAGACGGTCGACAAGCGTGGCCAAGCCGACTTTGTTCTTGAGCAGCGTCGTGATGTCATAAAAGAGGATCCCCTTCTTGGGGAAATCGGGAACTTCGCGAATTAGCTGTTTGAGTTGGTCGGTATCCAGTCGTGAGTTAGCGGACAATCTACCACGCTCCTTCGATGCGAAATGAACTGATTCCGGCGGCTGGGCTGGCTTCGGATTCGTCGACAGCATCCACGCGCGCGGCGCGGGGACCTTCGCGCAGGCGCGCGCGCAATCCCAAGAGCTGATCGCGAGTTCCCTGCGCCAGGACTTCGACGCTACCATCGGCGTTGTTGCGCACCCAGCCCGCGATGCCGAGGATGTGCGCCTCACGCTCCACAAACCAGCGGAACCCGACACCTTGTACCCGTCCGCGGACCACAAAGCGGCGGGCTTCGACTGCTTTCTCCGTGGAAGTCATGCTCTGAAAATGAAAATGCAGAAGTAAGAAGTCAGAATGCAGAAGTTAAGAACCGGACCAGGTCTTAACTTCTGCACTCCGACCTATAACTTCTGACTTCACCCTACGCCCGTGACAAATAGACGCCCTCAGCCGTGTCCACCTTGATCTTCTCACCTTCATTGATAAAAGGCGGCACCTGCACCACCAGTCCGGTCTCGGTCCTGGCGGCTTTGGTGACACTCGACGCGGTCGCGCTCTTCAGTCCGGGCTCGGTCTCAACCACGGTGAGTTCCACCGTCTGGGGCAGCTCAATGCCCACGGCCTTGCCGTCGAAGAACTCCACTTTGATCTCGAGATTAGCAATAAGGTAATCCACGGCATCGCCCAGAACTTCTTTGGTCAAGTGCGTCTGCTCGTAATTCGAGGTATCCATGAAGTAGTAGCTGTCACCATCCGCGTAGAGAAATTGCATATCAACCTCGTCGACGTTGACCTTCTCGATCGGATCAGGCGACCGGAAACGGTGCTCGAACATGGCTCCGGTACGAAGATTACGCAGCTTGGCCTGGATGAAGGCCCGCAGGTTGCCGGGCGTGCGGTGTTCGACGCTGAAAACAGAGTGCAGATCATTGTTGTGCTTGATGATCATGCCGGGACGCAATTGGGTGGCAGGGATCGACATCGCGTGAAACAATCTCCTTCAAAATAAATGCGGTTTGCTGAGCTGGCGGAAGGCGGGCAGGCCACATTTTCCGCCGCATCAAGGGCTTAAACAATTATTTTACACTCAGATCGTGGGAAAGGAAACCTTCCCAAACCCGAACTCATCCTAAGCGCACCACATTCGTTGCCGCTTGGGTAGTCTCGCCACTACTCTTGCAGAGGACTAGAATTGCAGCTGGCGAGATATCAGAGCCGGTGCGGAACCCGCCCGGCGCTTACCAGCCATGTAGAAATGAGGTCTCAATCATGCGCTTTGGACGTTATGAATCTTCTGAGGGAAACAATGCAGGAACTGCCATCACGTTTCTTCTGATCGGGCTCGGGGCCGGAGCTCTGCTGGCGCTTGCACTCGCCCCTAAAACCGGCAAGCAGTTCCGTCGCGATCTGAAACGCGGTTACGACGATGCCAAGGGCACGCTGCAGGATTGGACGGAAGAAGCCAAGGAACGCGTCCGCGACGCGAAGGAAAAGGTGCGCGACGCAGCCGAGCGCGGCGCCGATCTGGCCGACAACCTGCGCGAAAAAGTGGAACCGCTGCGGCGCGCCATCAATCGGGGCTAAAGGACGGCCTGACCGCCACGTCCTAGCGCCAAATTGCGGAGAAAAACCTTCCGATCCGTCGCAGCACGCTGCGATGCTCGGCCTTTGCCTTGGTCTCCGGGGCCGGAGTCGGCGGCGTTTGTACTTGCGGCTCGAGGCGCACTGGCGGGTCTGACGATTTCGCCGCCGCAGGCGCTGCCGCCTCGTCCGCTGGTGCAGGGGATGCCCCTGAGTCCTTGCCACGGAAGACCAAGGGTGACTCCACCTGGATGTGAACGTCGTCAGGCTTCGACGGTGGCAGGGGCTGGATTTCAGGACCACTGGAAAGCACTTGCGGCGCCCCGCTCTCCGGCTTGGCGGCAGTTTTCGAGGTACCGCTATCGGCCAGGGTGGTATTCGCGGGCAAACCAGAATCTGGGACCGGCGTCGATGGGGACTCCGTTCGCATCACGGGAACGGGTGCAGGGCAGCCACATTCCAGCGGCACATCGGCGTCGACCTTATCAATGCGGCCCAAGCGAAACACCGCCTGCTCCGTGGGTTTCACCTGATAAATGCGGTCTCCTATCAACTCCGAAACAATCGCCGAGGATGTATTCCCCTTTAACCCTCGCACGCAGGTAGTGCCATGCGAGTCTGTGCTGATGGCATAGTGAAATTCTCCCGGCCCGGCGAGCAGGATGCGAAAATCAGGAGTGAGTACGGTATCTGCGGAGGCCGCGACGGTGTAGTGCGTCTCCAAACCACCAGTGCTCATGCCCAGCATCAAGTCGTGCGTCGTCTTCGAAGGTGTCACCGAAACCGTGGTTCCCGGACAAACGCGGACTTCGCCTCCCCGGGACAACCGCAACACTGCAGTATCGCTTCCAGCCGTTAAGGACGATCCCGCTGCGAACTGCTTGCCTGCCATCACGACTTCGCCCAGTCCGCTGGTGACCGGCACAACCGCCGGCGTAGCCGTCGGAGTCACAGACAGCACTTGCGGCGGCTGGCGAAGCGACTTCCTGTTCGCCGCGGTGGGATCTTCCGCCGCTTTCAATCGCACCATCAGAGTGTCGCCGGAAACGTCCCAGGTGTAGCCGTAAGTAACCAGCAGGTCGAGCACAATCCGCGTGATTGGAGGCTCGTTCTGGTATTGCTCGGCACGGAGGGTGAGCAGGTTTTCTTGCAGCACCGGAGTCCGCTTTCGAGTCAGTCCGATGCGCGCATTGGCCAGGTCGATGACCAGGCGCGGCGGCGAATCGAGCATCTGAATCGTGGGCAATACCGGATGACTGGTAATGATTTCGACTGCCGGGACACCCCGGTCCTGCACCACGCGCACACTCGTGACAATCGCGGCTTCCCGCTTGGGAATGGCCTGCGGCTGCCCCGCATTCTGCGGCGAGGCGCTGGTGGGCAGCACCGCCAGAAGCACCACAAACTCAGCAAATTGAACGCCCAATCGCGGCAAGGAAATCCCCTACAGACTTAAGACGTACAGCGGATGAGCCTCTGAGAGGAACCTTATCACTTGTGAGGAAGGTAAAAAAGTGTCGGATGCGCGGCGCGACCGGAAGAGTCGCGGGATCGCCTCACCTTTTCAGCTTTCGGGAAGGAATTCGTATTCTTCAATCACCGCGGCCACCGCCATCTTGCCATCGGCTGCGCCATCTTCAATCCGCACCACGCGTCCCTTACACTGCACGCGAATGCTCTCCGTAAGCGTGATTTCGGGTGGCAGCGTTAGGGTGAAGCCGATTGGTGAGCCCTGTGCGATGGGCGCATCCAGATAAAGACAAACGCCGCGGGCGCTGACGTCGCGGATTTGAGCGGACTCAGTGAACTTTGCGTCCTCTTCGCGGGCGACAGCTACCGGGATCCGGAGCGCGAAGCGTCGTGCAGCCCTTTTTTCTTGCTGGGCTTCTGCCATGCGTTACTCCAAGCTAATGAAGTGGCTCGAACTTATGCTAGAGAATGACCTGTACTGGCCTCTCCCGTCAATACCACCCTTGGGGACGGAGATGGCCCGTTCCGGTGGGGTTTTCCTTGCGCCGTGAAGAGAAATCGGGGTCTGGCCCAGGGCAAGCGGCGTCGATCTGCGTGTAAACTGCAAGCAGGTCATTGCCGTGGTCTTCGTTCTCGACAACTACGATTCATTTACGTACAACCTGGTTCAGTATCTAGGGGAACTCGGCTCCGTAGTTGAAGTGCGCCGCAACGACCAGGTTACCGTTGCCGACATCGAAGCCATGCAACCGGAGCGCATCGTGATCTCACCCGGGCCCTGCACGCCGCAAGACGCCGGCATCAGCATCGATCTGATCCGGCACTTCGCCGGTAAAGTGCCGGTTCTCGGCGTCTGCCTGGGACATCAAGCGATCGGCGCGGCCTTTGGCGGCAACGTGGTGCGCGCTCCTCACCTGATGCACGGCAAGACCAGCGCCGTCACGCACGACAACAAAACCATCTTCCGTGGCCTGCCCATGCCCATGACGGCCACTCGCTACCACTCGCTCATCGTGGAAGGGAAAGGTCTGCCGGCGGAACTCGAAGTCAGCGCCTGGACTATCGAAAAAGATGGCTCCCGCACCATCATGGGCCTGCGCCACAAAAAGTTTGCTGTGGAGGGAGTGCAGTTTCATCCCGAGAGCGTCTTGACGGATGCGGGGAAAAAGCTGGTTTCCAACTTTCTGATCATGAGTTGTTGAAGGTTGCCATACCCCATAACGCTCAATCAGCGAAAGATCCGCGGAGGTTTCACGGAACAGTCAAGGGAAGCGCTCTTATCGACACGATCATTCCCGCCAAGGGCATGCTCTACGAGCCTTTTCAAGGCGGGAGGGAGGTCTGCTTTCTCCACATTCTTGGCGTGCCCCAAGCTAACAGCAAAAGACGTACCTGTGAAGTCGGGATCACCGACGAGCCCGCTGAATGCGGATTCGCCTTGACAAAACAAAGTATGACTCTTCTCGAATTTAGCCTTTCCAGGTCGAGCCGACGCGGCCGTCTCTATAGGCCCGATACATACATGTTGACCAACGTGGTGACTAAAGACGTCGAACGCGCGTAGATCCAGCGCCAGCCCGGCGTCGCCCTCTAGCAATGAAACCTGGATGGTCATCGGGTTCAGAGCAACACCCGATAGGTCAGCCTGATCGAAACTAGCCATCTGTTCGAAAGGGAACGTATGTTCGCTAAATGCGAGCAGAGGCCGGCCCCGCAGAACCGCGCTGTTCAAGTAAGCGCAAGAAAAATTCGGAAAGATTCTGTTTGGGTAGAAAACATCGGCCTCGCCGAATAAACGACCTAGATCATCCAAAAAAGCCCGGTCCCGAGCGGTCCCGTCGGGACTGGGTTTCTGCCCGAGCTGGGCATTCTCCAGGTGCGCACCTGAGAAATTCGTGCCAGCAAGGACGGCGTCGGTGAAGTCAGCACCAACAACGATCGCACCGGAAAAATCGGCCTGTGCAAGAACGGCACCGCTGAAGTCGGCGCCGGCCAAGTTTGTGTCGCCTGAGAAATCGCAGCCGACACATGAAATACCGGCGAAGTCCTTGAGCGGCACCCGCTTCCGAACGAGGAGGGCAATCAGCTTGCCGCTATCCTGCAAGGGGCCCATGAACTTTGAGGACTCCGCCCCCTCAACGGTGAGCTCCTGGTACGCGAAGTCGTGGAGGCGAGATAGAGTCCGGTTTCGAGACGCGAGCAGTCTCGCTGCGTCTCCCGCAATTGGACCCTGTGCTGAATCTTTGGGATCGAGGCCACCAATCGCTTCCGCAATAGCGCCTCGAACGACTGGCTCTTGTTCGACGATCAAGGCGTTCGCCAGGAATTCCACAGCTTCACGATGCCGCTTTGCTTCCGCCTTATCGGCCAATATCCTGCTCAGGCCGGTTACCCCAGTTAGCCTTTCACTCGCAGCACTGGCCCCTAGGTGCGCAATCTCTTTTTGATAGCGATCCTCTAACCCAGCCTCACGTGCCGTTCCAATCTGCAGGACTCCGAGTATCGTTGAAGCTATCAATCCCAGAACTGCAACGGGGCCGCTCGCGGCCTTAATGATGTCGAGCCAATTGCTCCTATGCGAAAGCTTCCGCTGAAGCGACTCAACCTCCAAGCGCAGTTTCTCTGCGCGCAGGTCAGCCTCGTTGGGTTCAGACGCACTCTTGTGCGGACCACCGGAGCTGGCTTCCGGAGCTAGGGATCGAGGTATCGCCTCTCTTTGGTCGGCCATCGCGTAACTCCGTCAGGCGTGCATTTTGTCACAAAGCAATTTCATCGGGCAATCGAAGCCATCTCCACCGCTCTCAGCAGCGCTTGGGCCTTGTTCATCGATTCCTCAAACTCCCGCGCCGGATCAGAGTCGGCAACGATCCCCGCCCCCGCCTGCAAATAAGCATGCTTGCCCTGCATGAGCATGGTGCGAATGCCGATGCAGGAATCCAGGTTCCCGGCGAAGTCGGCGTAGAGCACCGATCCGCCGTAGATGCCGCGGCGCACGGGTTCCAGTTCTTCGATGATCTGCATCGCTCGCACTTTGGGTGCTCCGCTCAAAGTGCCCGCCGGGAAGCAGGCGGCGAATGCGTCGAGCGCGCCGAGATCCTTACGCAGAGTTCCTTCCAGTGCCGAGACCAAATGCATTACGTGGGAGTAGCGCTCCACGTACATCAGGTCCTTCACTTTGACCGAGCCATACTCGCTGACGCGGCCGAGATCGTTGCGGCCCAGATCGACGAGCATGACGTGCTCGGCGCGTTCCTTCTCGTCGTTGCGCATCTGCTGCTCCAGGCGCAGGTCTTCGGCTTCGTCGCGGCCGCGCGGATGCGTGCCGGCGATGGGACGGTATTCCAGCTTGCGTCCGGTCACACGCACCAGCATCTCGGGCGAAGATCCGAGGATCTGCGTCGCGCCCATGCGCAGAAAATAAAGATAAGGCGAAGGATTCACCTGGCGCAGGGCGCGGTAAAGATCGAACGGCTCAATTCCGGGGATAAAGTCGAGCCGCTGCGAGAGCACCACCTGAAAGATGTCGCCCGCGGCAATGTATTCCTTGCAGCGCTCTACGCTACGCAGGAACTTCGCGCGAGTCGTTCCCGCGTGGATCTTGAGTATCCCCGCCTTGCCCTTGCTGGATTTCCGCCACATCGCCGGGCGCAATCCCGCGGCCAGCTTTCTTTCGAGCGCGGCAATATCGTGTACTGCGCGGTCGTAGGCACGCCGGGGATTCTCCCGCGAAACATCGGCCGCAGCCACAATGTGAATCTGATGACGTAAGTGGTCGAAGGCCAGCAGCCGGTCGAAGAACATCAGTTCGCAATCCGGCAGAGACAGATCGTCTTTCGCATGCTCGCCAATCTTTTCCAACCGCCGCACCACGTCGTATGAAAAATATCCGACAGCCCCGGCGGTGAAAGGCGGCAGCCCCGGCATCGCGGCCGACTGGTGCTCGCCTAGCAAAAGCTTCACGAACTCAAAAACATTTCCTTCGTGCCGTTCGCGCTTTCGTCCGCGTTCAATCTCGATAGCAGAGCCCCGCGCCCGCAGCCGCATGTAGGGCCGCGCCCCGAGAAAGGTGTACCGGCCGATCTGCTCGCCGCGCTCGTTCGACTCCAGCAGAAATGCATGCGGTTCGTTGTCTGCAATCGACAGAAACGCCGAAACCGGCGTGAGCAGGTCTGCGCTCACCGATTTCACCACTGGCACCAGCGTCGCCGAGCACGCCAGGCGAGAGAATTCTTTGAACTCTGGATAGGGCATGGAGAAATACCGCCGCCAGACCTCAGCAGGCCTTGCGGTTCATTATAGGGGACACGTTCACGACCGCCAGGTTGTGAACCACCGTGGCAATTGACGGACGCAGGTCTTTCCCCGAAGATACTAAGGAAGATACCAAGCAACCGGGCCCGGGTGCGGTCACGAGCCTATGCGGATCAAGTTCTGGGGCGTGCGTGGTTCCACGCCGACCCCACAACCCGAAAACATGCGCTATGGAGGTAACACCTCCTGTGTCGAGGTGCGCTTCGGCGAGCGCATCTACATCTTCGATTGCGGCACCGGATTCCGCGTGCTCGGCCAGCAACTGCAAAGTGAATTCGGCGAGAAGCCTTTTTCCGCACACGTCTTCGTATCGCATTTTCATTGGGACCACATTCAGGGCATGCCCTTCTTCCGCCCTCTGTATGAGAATGCTGAGAACCGGTTCCAGTTTCAGTGCTCCAGCCGCACTCGCAGCCTGAAACAAGTCCTGGCCGATCAAATGGCGGCGCCGTACTTTCCCGTGAAAATCGACGAGATGAAGGCGCAGCGCGACTTCTACGACATCGACAGCGGACGCCTCACCATCGAAGACGGCGTCCAACTGCAGACCGCATGGCTCAACCATCCCCAGGGATGCATGGGCTTTCGCCTCGAAACCAAAGATGGAATTCTGGTCTATGCGACCGACAACGAGCCCGGCGATGCTGCCTTCGACAAAGCGGTGCGCAAGCTGGCCGAGGGCGCGGACGTGCTAATCTACGACGCGCAGTATCTTCCGGAGGAATACGAAGCGCGCCGCCGCGGCTGGGGGCACAGCCACTGGCGCGAAGGCGTCAATGTCGCGATGGAGAGCGGCGCCAAGGAGCTTGTTCTGTTCCACCACGATCCCGAACACACCGATGTGGTGATCGACAAGGTGGTGCATGAAGCACGCAATTACTATCCCAAAGTGAGAGCCGCCGCCGAGGGGATGGAAATTAACTTGTGAGGCAGCGCCTGCTGTCCTTGCGCCTTAAGTGGTCCTGTCGCGTTTGCGCTGCCGCGAGTCAAGCAGCAACTAGCACGTACTGCGCAACGCAAATAGCTGGGATTGCTGGGCGAACCACGTACAGAAAAGCCGACGTCCGGAGGAAACTGTTCACCCCAAAACCAGTTTCCCGCGCTCGTCAGGCTCCTGCCGCCTGAGCTGTTCCTTCCTCGGCCGACGATCTGGTGGGCAACACCACAACCGTAAACCAATATTCAGCGATTGCCCGAACGACTTTAAGGAACTGCTCGAAATCGACAGGTTTGACGATGTAGGAGTTACAGCGCATCTTGTACATTTTCAAGATCTCCTCACCCTCCTCGGAAGTGGACAGGACTACGACTGGCAGACTCTTTAGACAGTCATCTCCCATGATCTCAGCCAACACCTCCCGCCCACCAATCTTCGGCATATTTAAGTCGAGCAGTATTAGGTCTGGTGTGGGCGCATTCATGTACTCACCCTGTTTGCGCAGGAAGGCCAGACATTCCTCACCGTCTCGTACGCAGTGCAGGTTGACGAGAAGCTTGGCGCGTTTAAAACCTTGACGGGTCAGCTCCACGTCGTTGTCATTGTCTTCGGCGAGCAGGATTTCCGCAGGCCGGCCATTAGCAAGTTGGTTGCTCATTCGGTTGTTCGGTCCTTTCAGGAATGGTGAAATGAAATGTGCTACCCTGGCCCTGTTCGGACATCACCCAAATTTTGCCCCCGTGACGATTTACTACGCGACGGCAGACGGCCAGCCCAATACCGGTTCCCGGATAGTCTTTTTGATCATGCAAACGCTTGAATATTTCAAAAATCTGCTCGTAATATTTAGGGGCAATGCCAATCCCGTTGTCGCGTACGGAAAAGATCCATTCTTTCCCACTCCGTTCGGCTGAGATGTGGATATGTGGTGGCTTGTCTCCGTGATAGGTGAGCCCGTTGCCAACCAGATTCTGGATCAACTGGACCAACTGCGAACGGTCTCCCATAATATCTGGCAGCAGGCCCCAGGTGACTTGACCTCCGGAATCGCGAACAGATGACTCCAGCAGGGTGAGCGCGTCCTTGACAATGTCGAGGAACGGAATTTGAGTGAATGGCCGGGAGCGGGCCTCGACACGAGAGTAGGCGAGCAAATCGCGGATTAAGATTTGCATCTGTGCAATCGACTGGACTGTCCGGCGAATCCAGTCCTGCGCCTCTTCGTTCAATTTCCCTTCATATTCCAGCTTGAGTAGCTGCACGAATCCGCTGATACTGCGCAACGGGGATTGCAGATCATGGGATGCAATATAGGCGAATTGCTTCAGCTCCAGGTTGCTTTGTTCCAAGACTTGATTGGCGACCGCGAGTTCCTTCGTACGCTCATTCACGCGTAGTTCCAGCTCGTCGCGTGCCGTTTGAAGGCTGGTCGCCTGGTTTTCAAGCGCTGCATTGTCCTCCTCGGATTTCTTGCGCGCGCTGATGTTGCGGATGGCCGCCGTCACCAGGATTCCTTCGGCGCTGTCCAGCGGACTCAGCATGATCTCGATGGGAAATCTGCTTCCGTCCTTCCGTCGTCCCGACAACTCGATCCCCATTCCAATCTGCTGCGCCAGCGCGTCGGCCACGCTTCGGGTAGCGTCAGCGATCAGCCGTTCCGCAAAGCCCTCGGGAATGATGTTCTTCATCTTCTGGCCGACCAGTTCATCGCGCCGGTACCCGAACTGTTTCTCCGCCTGAACATTTACCAGAACGATTTCCCCGCTCTGGTTCACCACCACCATCGCGTCCGGAGCCGCTTCCAATAGACCCCGATAACGGCTTTCCATCTGCACCAGATGCTTTTCGGCATCCTTGCGCATGCTGATGTTGCGGATAGCCGCCGTCACCAGGATTCCTTCGGCGCTGTCCAGCGGACTCAGCATGATCTCGATGGGAAATTCGCTGCCATCCTTCCGCCGCCCGGAGAGCTCGATCCCCATACCGATCTGCTGCGCCAGCGCGTCGGCTGCGCTTCGGGTCGCATCAGAGATCAGCCGTTCCGCAAAGCCCTCGGGAATGATGTTCTTCACCTTCTGGCCGACCAGTTCATCGCGCCGGTACCCGAACTGTTTCTCCGCCTGAACATTCAGCAGGACGATTTCCCCGCTCTGATTTACCACCACCATCGCATCCGGTGCCGCCTCCAGCAGCCCGCGATACCTGCCTTCCATTTGCGCCAGATGCCTTTCCGCATCCTTGCGCACGCTGATGTTGCGGATCGCCGCCGTGACCAGGATTCCTTGGGCGCTTTCCAGCGGACTCAGCATGATCTCGATGGGAAACTCGCTGCCGTCCTTGCGGCGCCCGGAAAGCTCAATGCCCGTACCGATCTGCTGCGCCAGCGCCTCAGCCGCGCTTCGAGTCCCGTCAGCGATCAGCCGCTCCGCGAAACCCTCCGGGATGATGTTCTTCACCCTCTGCCCCACCAGTTCGTCCCGGCTGTAACCGAACTGCTTCTCCGCCTGAACGTTCAGCAGGACGATCTCGCCGCCCTGGTTCACTACCACCATGGCATCCGGTGCCGCTTCCAACAGTCCGCGGTACTTTGTGTCCGACTCGCTACTCTCGTTAAGATCGCGGCCTATCCTCCCGTCGCCATCCCTATTCGACCTTCTCTGAGTGGCCCTCACGTCCATTCCTTTAGTATCGGGAAAATGCAGGCCTAACTTTAGTGGTTGCCCCTAACTTCCGCATGATCGCTATTCGGGTGCCACTCCATTTAAGACCCACCCTTGGGTAGTGTCCTAAATAGCAACGCAGTGTTAGGACACTACCAACCTTGCCCCGCCTTGCTTCTGTGCCGTCCCCACTCATATACTCTGAACGTTTGCCCGTCCACTACGGGAACTCGTCCCGGCGCCGGCCAACACCTTGCTTCGAGGTAAAGAATCGCCATCATTCCGGAGGCCACTTTTATGACCACGATGACCGCCCCGCCGAATATCGATAAAGAAAGCAATCCGTGGGAATCGCAGCGGGCGCGGTTTGACCTGGCTGCCCAAAAGCTCAATCTCGATGACGGCCTGTGGCGGGTTCTGCGCTATCCCAACCGTGAACTCACGGTCTATATCCCGGTCCAGATGGATGATGGCCATCTCGAAGTCTTCACCGGATTTCGTGTGCAGCACTCGATTGCACGCGGCCCAGCCAAGGGCGGCATCCGCTACGCTCCCGACGTCACGCTCGATGAAGTGCGCGCTCTCGCCAGTTGGATGACCTGGAAGTGCGCCGTGGTCAATATTCCCTTCGGCGGCGCTAAGGGTGGCGTGATCTGCGATCCGCACAAGATGTCAATGGGCGAAATCGAGCGCATGACGCGGCGCTACACCTCGGAACTCATCGAGTTCATCGGCCCGGAAAAAGACGTGCCCGCCCCCGACGTCAACACCAACGAGCAAATCATGGCGTGGATGATGGACACATATTCCATGCACATGCGGCAGACGGTCACGGCGGTGGTTACGGGAAAGCCCATCAACATCGGCGGCTCCCGCGGACGCCGCGAGGCTACAGGCCGCGGCGTGATGGTAGTCTGCGACGAGGCCATCAAAAAGCTCGGCCTGTCGCGCGAGAGCAGCCGCGTGATCGTGCAGGGCTTCGGCAACGTGGGTTCAAACGCCGCGCACCTGATGCATCAGGCGGGATACAAAGTTGTCGGCATCGCCGAAGTAGGTGGCGGCCTTTACAATAAGAATGGAATCGACCTGAATAAACTGGTCGAATTCCGCCAGAAGAATGGAACAGTGCACGGCTTCACTGAAGCAGAAAAATATGATGCCGCCGAATTGCTCACTACGGATTGCGAAATCCTCATCCCCGCCGCGACTGAGAACGTCATTACTTCACGCAACGTCGATCGCGTGAAATGCCGCATCCTCGCCGAAGGCGCCAACGGTCCCACGACCTCGGCCGCTGACGATGTTTTGACCGACAAGGGCGTTTTCGTCATTCCAGACATTCTGGCCAACGCCGGTGGCGTCACCACTTCTTACTTCGAGTGGGTGCAGGACCGCCAAGGCTACTTCTGGAAAGAATCCGTAGTCAACGAGCAACTGGAAGAGATCATGATCTCGTCGTTCGGAGACGTGGTCCGCTACGCCGAGACCCACCACGTCAACAACCGCATCGCCGCTTATATGCTGGCCATCGACCGCGTGGCGTACACCATCCGCCAGCGCGGAATTTACGCTTAAGGAGAACGCATGAAATCCGTTCGCAGCAGCTCAGTCGCGCGCATTCTTGTATTGCTTTTCCTGATCCCAGCTTTTAGCACGATGAGGGTAGCGTACGCCGCAGTACCAGCCTTCACCTCCGCATACCAGGCGAAAACTGCGAAGGCCGATCTGCTCGACCTCAACAGCGCCACCAAGGACCAACTCAAAGCTTTGCCCGGTATCGGCGACGCCTATTCGCAAAAAATTATCGACGGCCGCCCGTACCGGACAAAGCTCGATCTGGTGTACAAGAAAATTATTCCGCAAGCGACCTACGACAAGATCAAAGATCAGGTCATCGCTAAGCAGCCGAAGCCAACTCCGGCCACGCCGAAATAGGCGCGCGACTGCAGTTGAATCCGGATGACCATCGCGGAACAACTGTATCCCAACCGTGTAGTCCCGCGATTGCGTTCCCCGTCACCGTGGAGGATAATCGAGTTGTCTCCGGTCGCTTCCGGAGAGTTGCTGAGCCGCGGTGAACCTGCCCAATTCCATCACGCTGATCCGCATCTTCAGCATTCCTCTGCTGATCTGGATTTTGTCGTCCGGTCACTTCAGCAGCGAACACGGCGCCAAAGAGTTGCTTGCCTCCGCTCTGTTCATCGCCGCCTCCATGACCGACGGCATCGACGGTTACCTGGCTCGCAGACGGGGCCAGATTACGACCATGGGCATTCTGCTCGATCCCATGGCCGACAAACTTCTGATTGCCGCCGCCTTCGTTACGCTGGTGCAGTTCAATCCCAGCCTGGTTCCTGCCTGGATCGCGGTGATCATCATTGGCCGCGAGTTTCTAGTGAGCGGCTTGCGTTCTATTGCCGCGTCGGAAGGTTTCACGATCGAGGCCAGCGAACTGGGCAAGTTCAAGATGGTGGTGCAGATCGTTTCCGTGGTCGCCGTAATTCTCGATCACCGCTGGAAGGAGTGGCCGGTTTACAGAAACTTTATTTTCCCGGTGCACTGGATTGCCTTGGTCTCAATCTGGTTCGTGGTTTGCGTTTCGTTAGTCTCAGGTATTGATTACTTCGCCGCATTCTGGTCGAAGATTGACCGGCGTGTATCCAAGCGGCGCCGCCGCGCTTTCATTCTCAGTCGCCGTCGCAAGCCGCAACCAGCCCCCCGGCCGGCGGATGCCGATGTCGCCCCTACAACCTAATTCGTCTTCGGTGGCAGCCCCGGTCCAGGAATTCTCCCGCGAGGAGCGCGCCCAACTGCTTCGCCTGGCGCACGATTCCATTTCCTCGGCTCTTGAGCATCGCGAGATTCCTCTGGATCCCCCCACTCCTCACCTCGCCGAACCCCGCGGCGCTTTCACTTCGCTTCACTTGCGCGGCGAACTGCGCGGGTGCGTCGGCTACGTGCTGCCCACCTGCCCGGTCTACCGGGCTGTGGCCGAAACCGCCCGAGCCGCCGCGTTCGACGACAACCGTTTCCCGCCCGTCTCCAAAGAAGAAGCTCCTCACCTCGAAATTGAGCTGAGCATTCTCTCACCCGCGCAACCGATTCGCCCCGAGGAAATCGAAGTCGGCCGCCACGGCCTGCTGATCGGCGGGCACGGCCACCGTGGCTTGCTGCTGCCCCAGGTCCCCGTCGAGCGCGGCTGGGACCGCATAACTTTTCTCGAGCAAACCTGCCGCAAGGCCGGACTACCCATGGATGCGTGGCAAAAAGGCGCAACCATAGAAGCCTTCACCGCAGAAGTCTTCGGCGAAAAAAGTGGTCAGTGACAAAAGTGGCCAGTGACAGTGGTTAGTGGTCAGTTCTCAAACGGCGAATGTTTACGCGACAAAACCGTTGACAACAAGGGCAATCCGTGCCATATGTCTCTTAGACCGCCAAGCCAAAAGGCTTCAGAGGCCACCACCGCGGGCACGTGACGAAGAAATTTTCAACCCAAAAAAGAGCTCACGCCGAAAAGGAGGTCTCGTGAAAAAAAGTTGTTGGATGTTTGTGCTCTTCGCGTTGTTCATAACCTTGGTTACGTCAACTGCTGGCGCGGGTGCCTCTTGTCCCCTCTGCGTCCCCCCCTACTGCAGTCGGTCAAACTATACTGGGTGGTGTTTCTGTATTACCCGGGCCGACGGGTGTGACGTTATTGGAAGCTGCGACTGCTACGGGGGCCCCTGTTCCTGTAGCGGTCCGCCTGCCAAGCAGAGACCAAGAAATATCTCACAGGTCACGGTTGACCAGTCAACGGATGTGCTCAGCGCCAAAGTTGCCGAGCACCCTTGGTTGCAAAGCGCATCCTTCGCCGATGATTTGAGGACGTACTCTCCCGCCTTGGAATGGTCCGTCCGCCATGTACAAAAAATATTTCAAGGTAACAATATCTCAACGGGAAAGTGCATGGGAAAACTCGGGGGCGGTACGGTTACCGAGGACGGCGGAATGATTGTCTTCGACCTAACTCGGGCCGGTAGTGACTGGACGCTTGTGGTTGCCAGGTTCGACAAGGCGCAGACCACGGCGTTTCACAAGAAAATGAAGACAGGTGAGATTGATCCGAGGAAGGACTTTTTCGCTTCTCCCGAGGCCACCCTGCACATCAACGGCACAAACTGGACGCTGCAACAAGGCGATGTAACCCGCACTGGGGTCATCTCCGACTGAGCTTGAACACCAGGGCAGTTTTCACGGCCGAAGTCTTCGGCGACAGCAGTCGCCAGTGATCAAGACCAGTGGACAGTGGTCAGCGGCTAGTGCTCAGTGAAAACCTGTCGGCGTATCTGGTTTGACGGATCGCTGGGCCATGAACGCATCTGCAAACAAAAAGCCGGAGACGTTTTGCGCGTCCCCGGCCGAACTTTCTCTGGCCTACCTATGAGCCGACGGTCAAGGGTTTTACTGGCCACTGGTCACTAATCACTGACCAGTACTGTCCGGTTAAAAGTCTAATAGACGCAATTGGTTATGAGAATCCATCTCCATAGGTCGCCCTGCATCGAGCGAAAAGGCTTGCTGGATGGGGGTTTTCTCGAACGGCGACACGCTCAAGATCTGCAGCATGGTGGAAAGCTTCACCGCCAAGTTTTGCTGTTTGCGCACGATGGCCACCAGCAGATAGCTGCAGACGGCGATCCAGATTTGCGTTTTCACCGCGTTCTCCGAGGTTCCGTAAAAGGCCTTGATGCGCAGATTTTGTTTGATCCACTTGAAGAACAGCTCGATTTGCCAGCGGCGGCGATACAGCCCGGCGATCACGGGCGCGGGCCAGCACGAAATTGTTGGTCAGAAACACCAGTCTCCGGTCGTGTTCGGCGTCCCAGTAGCCAATGCGCCGCAGCCGGGCGGGATAGCCGCGCGCCGTGTAGTACCACACCAGGGCGATGGTGTGATCGCACTGCACGCCCGCCGTCTTGTCCACGGGATGCGATACCAGCCGGGTGAAGCGGAAGTTCTTGCGTGCCCGCGTAACGAAAAAGGCCCCGTGCTGGGTCCAGCGGTAGAGTCGCTCGAAGTCGAGATAGGCGCGGTCCATTACGTAAAACGCGCCCGCCTCGGGGGTGAGCGCATCGAGCAGATTCACGTCGTGCACCTGCGCTGCGGTGACGCGAATAAACGTGGGAATGGAGCCGCGCAGATCCAGCAGCGTGTGCAATTTGAGCGCGTGCTGGGCCGACTTGTAGCGCGCCCAGGGAAACAACGTCATGCACAGGTCGATGATGGTGGAGTCCAAGGCATATACCGTGTTGGCCAGATCCAAGCCCAGATCCTCGCGGCCATACAGCTGCCGCGCCTCTGCGATCAGGACGGCAGCGAAGTCGGCGTAGATGCGCCAGTCGCGGCTTTCGTTGGCATCGGCCAGGGTACTGCGCGAGACCGCGCCCCGCATGCCCAGGTGATACAAGCGCCGCTCTTGCGAGCGCAGGCAGGCCACGATGTCGCGCAGACTCTCGCGGAAGGTCAGCTGGGCAAACGCCATGCAGAGAAACTGGTCCCAGCAGGAAAAACTTCGCACCCGGTAGTTGCCATCGTAGCGCTGCACACACTTGCGAAACTCGTGACGGGGCAGATGATCCATCAGTTGCGCGAACAGAGATTGTCCGAGGTTCATGGTGATCGCAATTCAAATCGATCACCGCCCTTCGCGCACCTAAGTTCCGATATTCCATTGCCTTATAACCGTTCACCGAATTCTTAACCGGACAGTACTGATCACTGACCACTAATCACTGACCACTGCTTTACTGCGTCTGGTCGTCCAGTTCCACACCGTCGCCCGCGTGCACGTCTTCCATGGCAAAAACAATCATTCCGGTTGCCGTGGTGGGCGTGGTCCCGATGACGACGATTTCCCCCACCGCCCGGCGCGGCAGGTCTTTCACGTGAATCACCGGACCGTTCGACCTTGTGAACATGTGGGGATCCACGGACGGCTGCTTCTTCTGCGTGTCTTCACTGACCGCTGCCTTGAACGAAAGCGAATCCACCGGATCGTTCAGGTCCGCCTCATAGTTCCGCACGGCGCGGAAGTAGTCGCCCACCTTCACGCCCTGGTTCGATCCCACATTGAAGTAAACCTTCTGTCCCGTTCCCAGCGTTGAGTCAAAGTCTTTTCCCATCACGATGCGCCCGGAAACCTTGCTGCCGGTGGGCAGGAAGCGGTCAAAGCGAAGCGGCGCGTGAAACGACACCATCGATTTCTCGGCAAAAGGAATCGCCGTATCTCCCGGGTTGATGGGGTCACAGGAGTACTCGATCTGTGCCACCGCGGTCTTGCTGCGGGTGTCGATGATGCGCACGCGGCCGACTTCCTCGTAAGGCTGTCCCGTACCCTTGAGCAGCTTGCGCTGTCCGGGATACATCTCATATTCGTTGATATCTCGCAAGGCGCGCACGATCTCGTATTCCGCCCCGGCAGTGTAGCCTGACCCTTTCAGATAGACGACATCGCCCCTGACAAACTTCGTAGTGGATGGAGTCTGCAATCCGCCGGCGACAAAGTTGGCGTCGGGCAGGGTCTGCCGGTTGATGAAACCGGCGCAGTAAACATCTGCGTAAGTGGGCATCTGCACCCGCTGCACGGGAAAGTTGGCTGACGTCGAAATCGTCCCCTGCGGGGTCGTTGAGTCCGCCGGAGTCATATCAGCTGCCGACTGCGCTCCAGCTGCCGCCGCCACCAACAACAATAACAGTCCTATTTTCTTCATGTTACCTCCGAGAAGAGACACACGCAGCCTCTTCATCCAGCAAAATGCCATGGAAGCTAGGCTTCAATAGGACGGTAGCAACGGGGTATGAGGGGGTCAAGGTTACGAGGGTGTCAGGCATCGCTGGAAATAGGGTTTTTCGGGCAATTTGCGAATCCCTGTTGCATCTGGAATTAAGCCCCTGTAAGATTCGCGCCGAACCTATTGACACAAACCATTGCTTCAACCCATTGATTCAAGATGATTTCTGCCGCCAAAAATTACCCGCCCCGCCTCCTGCCTCTGCGCTTGCCGCGGGTCTGTGTCGCCGTCACGGCTGCCGACCCCACCGAATTGGTCGATAAGGCCGAAAGCCTGATTCGTGACAACTCCTTTCTTGAGTTCAGGTTGGACTACATTTCGAAGCCGGCTCTGGCGTTTCCCAAAATCAAGCATTTTATTGAGACTCACCCCGGCACCGTGATCATCGCCACCTGCCGTCGCGTGGCTAGCGGAGGCAAGTTCCGTGGCTCCATCGCCTCTCAGCTCGACATTCTGGCGAAAGCCTCGGCTCTTGGCTGCCAATTGGTCGACATCGAGCTCCAGACCGTACAGAAGTGCAAACCCGCGCAATTACAGAAGCTGCGAAACAGCTCCGCTCTGATTCTTTCTTTTCATGACTTCCGGGGGACCAAGAAGCTCGACGAAACATTGGAGAAGATGCGCGCCTTTCCCGCCGACTTTTACAAGGTGGTCGGCACGGCCACCACTCTCTCCGACAATGTTTCGATGATCCAGTTTCTGGAGCGCGAAGCCGACAATCATTCGCTCGTCGGCCTGTGCATGGGTGAACAGGGCATCATCAGCCGCGTGCTGGGAGTCCGCGCCGGCAGCGTGTTCACCTTCGCTTCCGTCAGTCCAGGAGAAGAAACCGCTCCCGGACAGGTCACCGCGCAGGAACTGCGCAGCGTCTACCGCATCGACACAGTCGATGCCGCCACCCGCGTTTACGGTGTTGCCGGAGACCCAGTCGCCCACTCGCTTTCACCCGCTATCATGAATGCTGCCTTCCGCCGCGAGAACGTCAACGCTGTTTACCTCGCGCTGCATGCCAAGACTCTCAAGGACTTGCTGAACTGCGTACGCCAGATTCCCATCCACGGCCTCAGCATCACCATGCCGTACAAGGAAGCCATCCTTCCTCATCTGGACAACACGGACTCCCACACCACGAAGATCGGGGCCTGCAACACCGTGGTCCGGGCCCAGGACGGCAAACTCTACGGCTTCAACACCGACACTTCCGGAGTGGTCCGGCCTCTTGAACGCCGCCTGACCACGCTGCAAGATGCGAAGATTCTTGTGCTCGGCGCCGGAGGCGCAGCCCGTGCTGCGGTTTTCGGTCTCAGGGAACGCGGGGCGGAAGTCTACATTCTGAACCGCAGCCTCGCCCCGGCGCAGAAGCTTGCCCGGCGCGCCCACGCGCGTGCGATCAAACGCGCCGACCTGAAAAAGTACGCCTTCGACGTGATCATCAACGCCACACCCGTCGGGATGGGCAACAGCCGCGAGACTCCCTTGCAGGAAAAAGAAATCAACGCGCGCTATGTTTTCGACATGATTTACGATCCTGCCGAAACGCAACTGCTGAAACTGGCCAAACAGCGCGGCGCACAGATCATCCCCGGCATTGAAATGTTCGTCCATCAGGCCGCCCGCCAGTTCGAAATCTGGACCGGCAAACCCGCGCCCCAGGACGACATGTTGCAGGTAGTGTCGCTCTCGATGCAGGAGCGAGCCTCCCGCGCCGCCGCTGCTGCAGCAGCGGCAAAGAGAAAATGACTTTGATCCTGTGCTGCGTAAATTGGCAGACAGCGGGTGGCCCATCGATAAGAGCGAAGGCGCTGTCAAGGACAAACTTTCCCCGCCGGTGTTTTGGCACTGTTTTATCTTGCCAGAGAGGTTGAGGACCAAGACTCTGGAAATCTCACGCTGAATCACCCCTCGGCGGAAGATCGTTCCGCCACCATCGATTCAGCCCCGAACTGCGCCCACGATTCTTCTATGCGAACATCCCGCCCGGTGCGGGATGCGAGAGCGGCCAATCAATCCTGCGGTCTAAACTGCGACCAGGGCCACCCGCTCTTCACGGGATCCCGCATTCAAGCAACTGCTCTCCACAATTGGCCTGCCACCGATTAACTGAGCGGCAAAGCAAGGCCGGTGCGCCATCTATCGAGCTGCGCTCCAGCATCATTGAGTCGGTTACATGACTGTCCGTCCCAGCCGCCGAGTAAACTTGGGCTGGTGAAGACATAGTCTACCGAGGCGCCGTCGGCGTCACTCCTGGGATCGTCAGACGTAGGAAGCGGGGCATGTAGTCATTGGCGCAGACCAGGTCGCTCGAGGTGTTGGCGTTCACGTTGTATGTGAGCAGGATTCCGGTCGAGTCGGTGAATTCAGGGTGGGCTTTCGGGTTATAGGTTACAAGAGTCCCTGTTTTGCATCCGTTGGCGCCTGCTTCTGGAGTCGTGTAAACCGTGGTCTTGTTGGACCACGGGCCCTGCGGGGAGCAGGAATACCAAGTCGTGACTGCATTCCACAGCGGGTACGGAGGGTTTTGCGGGTCCATGCCAGTCATCAAGTAAAAGGTGCCGGTGCTGGAGGTCATCTGGTCGACGGAATATTCCGGCGTGATTGCCGTCACGCCGGTGAGTGCGGTGGCATTGGTTTGTCCCGAGAGCCATTTGTTTTTGGTCGCGTTCCAGTACTGCCATTTCGCGGGATTGGTCAGATAGTTCACGGACTGGGTGCGGGCGAGGTAGGGAGTCTTGTTGTCGTTGCCGGGATCTTTCAATCCGTAGATGTAAAAATAAGGGCCTGATTGCATGATGCGCTCGCCCCACTCGATGGAGGTGTCGGGCAGAGCAATTGGAGTGATGGAGTCGATGGACAGGCTGGGCCAGGAGAGGGTTGCCACGGAATTGCCCACGAGTTTGAAGAAGCCGGTCCATTCGAGGAGCATGATTTTTATTTTGTAAACGCCTGGAGAGGTTTGAACTACCACGCCGTCTCCGATCCAGAACCAGTCTTTCTTGTTGGTGGGGGCAAAGTGGGAAGTCGTCTGCGGTGGGTAACCCACTGTGGTCAAGGTATTCGTGGTTTGGTTCTGGATAGTGAGCGAGTTGTGTGCGGTGAAGATGTAGCTCTTGCGCAGGCGGGTGGTTGGGTCGACGGTGCCGATGTAAGAATCGGACCACATCCAAAGATTGGTGCCGTCGGGCAGGAGAAGAGAGTAGCTGCCATCACCGCCGGTCCAGCCGGGGCCGTTCTGCTTGAAAAAGCTGTCGAAGCTAGAATCGATAGTGGCCTGATTTGGCGGGGCGGGGAGGACGCATTGGGAATGTGCCGGCAGGAACGACAGGAGGGCGAGACATATGGATAAGAGCGTTACGGAACGGGACATTGGTTCTCCGGGAAATCAAGGCGGCTTACCTCAATAGAATAGTTGCATTTCAGGCCTGAAGATAGGGGTCGAACTTCTCACGGTGCAGGAAAGTTAGTCGGCACCCAAGGGCTTCGATGCGCACTGGTTCCGTAGTCTCTCGACCGTTGTGAAGACAAGATTTTCGGTGGCAGAGCGTAGATGGTAGTACTATCGTCGGCGCGGGCCGACAAGAAGGGGCCCTTCCATGCCAGGGCTGCTGGTCGTATTGATCTTTCACCTAATACGCCTGCTGTTTGGCGATGCGGTGAATCCTGCCACGGACCCTGTAGGGCTTAGCCAGGAGGTCGAGGAGTTCGCAGCACGCCGTGACTATGCCATGGCGGAGAGAACGTTGTGGCGACTAGTACAGATAACCGAGAAAGAGGAAGGGCCAGAGGGAGTCGGACTGCTCTTTTACTTGCGCAGGATGGCAAAGCTCAAGATCGAACAGGGAGACCGCGCAGCAGCCGAGCCTTTGCTGCAGCGAGTACTTGCCATTCAAATAGCCGCTCTTGGTGCCAATTCTCCCGATGTTATCTCGACTCTCGACTGGCTGGCTCAACTCTCCCGAGCCAAAGGCGACATTGATACAACCGTAACGCTGATGAGGCGGATTCTCGCGATTCAGGCCGTGGCTTATGGAGAAGACAATTGGAGGGCGCCAGCCGCCTATAACATGCTGGGCCTGCTCCTGCGCGAGAAAGGTGATCGCGAAGGGGCGGTGACTGCATTTCGCCGTGCACTGGACATCCATGAGAAACACTGCGGCGGCAACGAAGCGGCGCTGGCACTAATCTTGAATAACCTCGCTGTGGCCGTTGGAGAGGGAGGCCAACTCGAGGAAGCGGCTGCGATGCACCAGCGTGCTTTGTCGATGCGGGAGAGAGTGCTGGAGCCGAACGATCCGGAACTCGCTCTTAGCCTCACCAACCTCGGCTATGCACTCTGGCAGAAACAGGATTATGCCGGGGCTGAGCCGCTCTATCGCCGCGCCATCGAAACGCAAGAGAAGGCGTTTGGAAAAAATGATCCCCAAGTAACCTGGACGATCAGCCAGCTTGGCAAGCTTCTCACCCAAAAAGGAGACTATGCATCGGCTGAGCCACTACTGCGGCAAGCGCTGGCACTGCAAGAAACCTCAGCCCCAGCTGACCCTGCTGCACTGGCGGATGCCATCGAGAGTCTCGCCACCGTGCTTCGATTGAAAAGTGGTTTTGTGGAGTCGGCGATATTGTTGCGGCGTGCGCTGGAAATCAAAGAGAAGGAATTGGGACCCGATCATCCGGGAATAGCGATCGTGCTGAGCAATCTAGGTTGGCTACTTTGGCAGCAGCGCAATTATGCGGAGGCCGAGGGCTGCATGCGCCGGGCACTCGCCATTGGCGAACGCGGAGGTGAACCAAGCGACTCTTATGTTGTCGGCGCCCTCTACAACCTGGGTTTGCTACTACGGGATAAGAGCGACTTCGCTGGCGGCGAGCCCCTGGAATGGCGTGCCCTCGCGATCCAGGAAAAGTTACTCGGGCCCGATCATGTCGATTGTGCGGCGACGTTGGAGGCGCTCGGGTCGTTGCGTGCCGCCCAAGGCGACCCCAAGGGAGCCGTTCAGCTCCTGCGGCAAGCACTAGGAATAAAGGAAAAAGCATTCAAGCCGAACAACCCAGGGCTGGCATTCACTATGGCAAGCCTGGCGTTCGCGCTTGAACAAGAAGGGACATCGGACGAAACTGAGCCGCTGTTTCGGCGCGCCCTCCTGATTTATGAAGGCGCGCTGGGGCCTCAACACCCCGCTGTTGGCTCAACTTATTTCGCCCTCGCCCAGCTTCTGCACAAAAAAGGCAGATACGCCGAGGCCGAACCGCTCTACCGAAGAACGCTTGAGGTATACGAAAAAGCGTGGGGGCCGGAGCACGCGGAGACTGCGGGCGCCATGGGAATGCTAGCCAGGCTCCTGGAAAATACCGGTAATTTTATTGACGCGCGACTGCTGCTGGGCCGCGCCTATGCTATCGCGGCCAAGTCACTCGGCCAGGGCCATCCCACGACACTCAACATGAAAGCGCAGTTGAACGGTTTGTTGATGAATTCGCCGCGGCTGCGCGCCAACTAATGCCGTCAAGCCGCGGGGTTCGTTGACTTGGCGGTTTCCGCAACGTAGGATTCTGCTACGTGATTGGGCGGACCATCTCGCATTACCGCATCGTGGAGAAGCTCGGGGGCGGGGGGATGGGCGTCGTCTACAAGGCGGAAGACACGCGGCTGCACCGGTTTGTCGCGCTCAAGTTCCTGCCTCCGAAGGTTGCCCGGAATCCCCATTCCCTGGCCCGGTTTCAGGTCGAGGCGCAGGCCGCATCCGCACTCAATCATCCTAATATTTGCACGATTTACGACATTGGCGAAGCGGACGGCGAAGCCTTTATCGCGATGGAGTTTCTCGACGGGCTGCCTCTGAAGCACCGCATTGCGGGGCGTCCGCTGGAGATGGGAATGTTGTTGCCGCTCGCCATCGAGATGGCCGACGCTCTCGACGCCGCTCATACTCACGGCATCATTCATCGGGATATTAATCCGACAAATATTTTTGTCACTAAGCGCGGGAGCGCCAAGATTCTGGATTTTGGACTGGCGAAGCTCACCGTGGACGATGAGGCGCAAGTCAGCGGCGACACGTTCGGCGGGGGCGTGACGCATTCGCCGGACGATTTGACTCGGCCGGGATCGGCACTGGGAACCATTCCTTATATGTCGCCGGAGCAGGCGCTGGGGCGTTCGCTGGATTCGCGTACCGACCTTTTTTCGTTTGGAGTAGTGCTCTATGAGATGGCGACCGGGGCGCTGCCGTTCAAGGGACAGACTACGGCGGCGTTTTTCGATTCGCTGATTCACGGCGTGCCGGAGTGGCCGCTGCGATTCGATCCGGCGACGCCTCCGGAGCTGGAACGAATTGTGCGGAAGGCGCTCGAAAAGGATCCGGGACAGCGCTATCAGAGTGCGGGTGAAATGCGGGTTGATTTTCAGCGCCTGCGGCGGGAAATAGAGTCGGGCCAGGTATCGACCAGCGGATCGGCGGTGAGGGCGGCACCGGATTCGAAGGAGAGGATCCGCGCGTTGTTCGCAACGGCTTTCACTACGGCTCACACTCCGGCGAAAGCAAAGACCAGCATCGCGCGCTTGATCGTAGCGGGCCTGGTCACCGTTGCGGCAGTGGTTGCGATCACATTCTTGCTGCGATCGCCGGAGGCACCGCCGGCGGTGATTTCGTCTTTGCAGATCACGAACGACGGAGCCTCGAAGCGATCGCTGGTCAGCGATGGCACGCGGCTGTACTTTTCCGAACATCTGAACGGGCACTCGGTCCTGATGCAGGTTTCGGCGTCGGGAGGAGAGACCGCGCCTGTACCAATCTCCCTGGCGAGCGCCGACATTTACGATTTTTATCCGGGCCGTTCCGAGTTGCTGGTGAGAGGCATGGCGGAGGGCTCGGAGACAGAGTGGCCGGTTTGGGTGTTGCCGGTTCCGGCAGGATCGCCGCGGCCCGTGGAAAACATCCTAGCGCACGCCGCCACGTGGACGCCCGATGGCCACCGTATGGTCTACGCCACGAAGTCAACTTTGTTTTCGTGCAACCAGGACGGAAGCGACTCGCGGCAGATCATTACAGTAGCTGGAGTTCCTGTTGCCCCGCGATTTTCTCCCGATGGCCGCCGCTTGCGCTTCACCATTCAGGATACCCAGCGTCGCACGTCTTCGTTGTGGGAGGTTTCAGCCGACGGGAAGGGTCTGCATCCAGTCTTGCCGGACTGGAACAAGCCCGCGCAAGAGTATGACGGAGCCTGGACCGCGCGTGGGGATTACTACCTGTTTGAATCGACTCGCGACCACACCCAGAACATCTGGGCGATGCGCGAGGCTATGTCCCTATTCCGCAAGGCGGGCGCTGAACCTACGCAGCTCACAGTAGGTCCGCTGAGGTTCAGCAATCCGACGCCCAGCCCGGATGGGAAAAAGGTGTTCGTGATCGGCCAGCAGCGCCGCTTCGATTTAATTGGACTGAATGGGAAGTCGCAGCAGTTCGCGCTATATCTTCCGGGACTGTCAGCGGGCGAGGCTGACTTTCAGCACAACGGGGAGTGGATGACTTACGTAGCGCATCCGGAACTCACTTTGTGGCGAAGCAAACCGGATGGAAGTTTGCGGACGCAACTGACCTATGCGCCGATTCAAGCGCATTCTCCGCGTTGGTCGCCCGATGGAACCCAGATCGTATTTATGGCATCGCAGCCGGGGAAACCGTGGAAGATTTTTGTGATCCCCTCCCAGGGAGGGACGCCGCGCGAGGTGACAGCAGGAGACCGTGGCTGGGCCGATCATAATCAGGGTGATCCTTCGTGGACGGCGAAAGGCGATGCCATTGTGTTCGCGGGAATGCTATGGCTGGAGTATGGGAGCACGGCGGAGCCGAATATTCATATAGCCGATTTGAAGAGTTCGCAAATCTGGGATGTGCCGGGATCGGAGAACTTGTTCAGTCCACGCGCCTCGCAGGATGGGCGCTACATCGCGGCTCTGTCGGCGGACTCGACCAGGTTGATGCTCTACGACACAGGGAAGAAAAGCTGGAGGCAGCTGGCGGCGGCTCGATTTGGTTTCGAGAACTGGTCGCACGATGGAAAGTATCTGTATGCAGAGGATTATTCGGACAGCACCGATGATATGGTGCGCGTGAGTGTGCCTGAGGGCCGAGTGGAGCGATTGCTCAGCTTGAAGGAAGTTCCGCGCGGATTCGATCCGTGGGAGTTTTGGGTGGGGCTGGCGCCGGATGATTCACCACTGCTGATGCGGGACAGAAGCACGCAGGAGATTTACAGCTTGGATGTACGGTTTCCGTAACGGTGGAGGCGTTGCTTACTCGGAACTGAGCAGTGCGAGTGCCTGGTTTGTGGTGACGAATCTTGCGCCGAGAGTTTGCAGTTCGGCCACGGTGCGTTGTCCGTCTTCAGTCTTTAGAGTTTCGATCGCATCCTGAACGACGGAGACGCGGCGACCACGCTCCAACAGTCCCTTCGCCGCGAAGCGAACGCAGTATTCCGTCACCACGCCAAAGACAACGAATTCGGCATCCTCGGGCAATCGCCTTACGAGTGCGTCGGCGTGGCGGCTCTCGAAAATATCCAGCGTCTGTTTTTCGAGATGAATCTGCTGATATTGCGCAAGGTCACCCGGGAGCATTGCCGCGGGCTCGTTCGGGACGGTAACAACTTTGTCCGCTAGCGCCTCGGGAACATAGGCAGAGCCAGCGGTACCTTTGATGCAGTGCGGCGGGAATGACTTGAACTCGGGATCGTCCTTGGTGTGGTAGCAGCCATGGGAGACGAGGAAAACGCGTCCCTGGCGAGCGGCGTCCGTAAGGTGGCGAATGTTGGGGAGCAAGCGTTCAGCGCCGGGAACGTAGAGCTTGCCGCCGGGCAGCATGAAGTCCGCCTGGGTGTCTACTTCCCAGAAAATAAGATTGCGAGATGCCATTGCCGGGTCCGCGGGATCGCCGTCGTTGAGAACTTGTAACATTGTTTGCGAAGTGCGGGGACTTCGTCAAACGCTCGACAAAAAAGGTGTTCTCGCGACCCGGCTTCTCATTCGCAACATCGGTCTGTTGTGATCATTGACGGCGTGGTGAGCGCAACTGTAGCCGGAATACCCCTGGCGACGGCGGTGCCGGAGGTCGTGAAACAGCAGGTCGGCAAGAAGAGGAAATCGTCGCCGGGGGAATCGTGCAAGGTTGCTAAGCTGCCCGCTCATCCCTCACGGAGTCTGGACCGCCTACTAAATCTTGCCGGAGCAGCTCCATTTGGGCCGCTGCTTCTGTCATCTGCTCAGCATATTCGTGTCCCTGCCGCGGAAGAAACCCTCCGTAATTCTCCAGCAGCAACCGGGAGTTCGTATTGATGGCAGTGATGTTGGAGCGTGCCTGGCCGGAAAGAGCTGATGTCAGTTTTTCCAGTTGCAAATTTCGCACGGCCAGCTCCTGTCTGCTCTGGGCGGCTTCTTGTGCAAGCAGCCGCCCATGGCGGCGGACCAGAGCGAACAGACATGCTGCCAGCACCAGCAGGCCAGAATTCGAAAGAATGGTTCCCGACAGTGCGCTTTTCAGTGCGGCACTGCTCTCGCTGTCGAATGTCGCGAAATTGCTGCGCTCCGCGGAGGATAACGAAGACACGATGCGGCGGATCTCATCCATGTAGTCCTTGCCTTCGTTTGTATCGACGAGCTTGAATGCGCGATGGCGGTACCCCTGTTGGCGCAGACTGATAGAGTGCTCCATCTCAGCCTGCTTTGATTTAGCCAAGGACTCCAACTGCGGCTCCAGTGATTGTTCGCTCTTCGCCCGATTGGCGAGCGCTGCACGAAGGCCGGAAAAATCTGTTGCGATCCTGCCCTGCGCGTCATTGTAGGGCTGCAAGTACGCAGGGTCGGCGGTCAGCAGGTACCCGCGCTGACCTGTTTCCATGTCGGTCAGGTCTTTCAAGACGCCGGAGAGGTCCGCCTGGATCGCGGAGCTTTCCAGGGTGAGCGCCGCAATTTTCTGCATCCGGTTCAAATGGGTGACGGCAAGGTACGCATTCCATGCCATGAATGCGAGCAGCGCCGGGACTCCTATTCGCAGAGCAACTTTTCGAATCATCTGGTTGTGCCGCCCTTCACGTTATGTTCAGAACACCCTCGGTCGTGATGCGACTGGCTTTGCTAATCTCCCTCGCAACTTTGACCGCTGCGCTGCTGTTGTGGACCGGTCCTTCATGTGAGATATCGGCTGACATAACAGAACTGGCAGCCAGGGTGAAAAGTACGGCATCCTCCTGCCTGTCGAAGTAAAGCACTACTTGATTCGCAGCCATGTGGGGAACTCCTACTGATTGTTCTTAGGGAATGATAGGCCGATCCAGCACCAGAACGAGGTTATCTCTTTTGGTGCGCGCCTGATTATGAAATCTTTCCCCACCGGATGAAAGCGTTTGTGGTGGCACAAGCGTGGGCCAGCTCCCTTTCCCTTACGGCAGGCCCAGCGATGCCGCGATCGTCTTTTGGTACTCGCGTGCCTTCGCGATAACTTCTCCTTCGTTCACGGTCAGCAGTGTCCGGTCGCGCATCACTACTCGCCCGCCGATGACGACCGTCCGTACATCGCTGCCTTTCAAGGCGTACGCCAGTTGCGCGTAGACGTCGTACATCGGGACGGCGTTCGGTTCATTCAGACTGATCAGGATGATATCCGCTTTCTTTCCGGTTTCCAGTGAGCCAATTTCTTTCTCCATATGCAACGCTTTCGCGCCGTCGATGGTCGCCATTTCTACGACCGCCTTTGCGTTCAGCGCCAGTGGATTCATCTTTGTAATCTTTGCCAGCTTCGCTGCCAGGTCCATCTCCTCCATCAGGTTCAGATCGTTGTTGCTGCCTGCCGGTCCATCGGTTCCGAGCCCGACGGCCACGCCCTCGGCGCGCAGTTCGGGCACGGGAGAAACACCGCTGGCGATCATCATGTTGCTCGATGGGTTGTGGATGCAGCCCACGTGACGCTGGGCTAGAGTCTTGCGGTCGGCCTCGTCGACAAAAATACAGTGCGCGGACACGACGTCGGGGCCAAGCACACGGATCTTGTCTAGATACTGCACCGGTGACATTCCATTTTGCCTCTGGCTGTCGTCCCACTCTTTCTTCATCTCCGAAGTGTGAATGAGAATGGGCGCGTGATATTTTCTGGCAAGCGCCGCGGCATCTTCGAGGGTCTTCTGCGAACACGTGTAAATCGAATGCGGAGCGGCCGCGGCGTGAATCAAGGCGTCGCCCTGCCATCTCTTCAGGAACTTCTCGGTATAGGATAGCGCCTCGGCTTCGGTCTTGTTGTCGGGCGCGGGAAAATCGATGAACGTTTCGCCCAGCACGCCACGCATTCCGGCGGCTTTGGTTTCTTCGGCTACGGCGTCTTCGAAGTAATACATGTCCGCGAAAGTGGTAACGCCCCCGCGAATCTGCTCAGCCGCCGCCAGACGCGTGCCCCACCGGACAAACTCTTCGTTCACGTTCCTGGCCTCGGCGGGAAAAATGTATTTATAGAGCCAATCGTTCAGCGTCACGTCATCGTGAATACCGCGAAACAGTGTCATGGGCACATGGGTGTGGCCATTTATGAATCCGGGGAGGACTAGCGTGCCTTTGGCGTCGATGGTCTGCGCGGCGGCATATTTGGTTTCCAGTTCGACGCGTTGACCGACAGCGACAATCGTGTCACCTCTCACGACAACCGCCCCGTCGCCGTGGATGGCTCGAGGTCCATCCATGGTCACGACGGTACCGCCGGTGACGATGAGATCGACTTTTTCCTTCGCCGTTTGAGGCCAAAGGGAAAAGGGGACGAAGCTTTGAAGCGTAAGGAGTAGGACGAGAGATCGACACCGAGTCATGGATTACCCCAGCGGCTGAGGCCGCGGCAAATCGATTTGAAGTACTTACCTTAGCCCATCCTCCCCCTTGATCTGATCCTTCGTCAACCCTCCCACGCGCGCAAGCGGGCGGCCGCTGTCAGTGACCGCGACTGCGACAACGATCTCGTTGGCGCGGGGAGCGTCGTTGATGCGGACTTCCATGCCATCGAAGTGGCTGCGGACGAAGGCGGTGTCCTTGTGGCCAAGTGGTATATCGAGGACAACGCCCATGCCGCCGATTTGGTGCGGCTGATTATGAGATCTTCCGGTCCTCCGTCTGTTGTGCGAATTCGGTCTCATCACACGAGATTGATGTAGCGACAAAACGTGCTGTAATGTTGGGGTGATGATTGGAAGACGCTCTCGTTTTCTTGTAATTTTTCTCCTGATTACTTCGGGGTGCACCCGCCCTGCCAAGAACGCTCAAGGCCGCACAAGGGAGGTATACGTCTCTGATTCTGGATCGGTTGGCTTCGAGACTGAGTCCATCAAGAGTGAAGATGGAACTCTCCGATTTCGGGCGACCTACGCGTCGCAAGGGAGATTGGCGAAGTTTACGATTGAGTTTGGTCCTATGCGAAATCTGGATGACTCCAAGGATTTTCCAATGAAAAGTGGCAAGGGTCGATTTGTAGCCGAACCCGGGTCAGATGCCAGTGTTCTCCTGTCCGATCTCAAAAAGGCCCTCGAGGCTAAAGCAATTCCGGTCAAGGTTCACCGAACAAGAACACTTCCGTTCACCTTCGTAAATCTCGGAGACGATCTCTCACAAGCCCCCAGCGGCGGCGGCTTCAACCAAAACCCGCCCGGCGACTGGACCGCGATAAAGATTTTTATTGGAGAGGGAGACCAAGAGGGCCAAGTGTTTCTCAATTTCAACCGGACTATGAGGAAAGGCCAATTCTCTATCAAGGATTCGGATTACGGCGATCTTGTGCTTAAGCAACTTGCGACAGTTCTATAAGTTGGCCCTCATGTCGAACGCGGCGCCGTCGGAGGCAGTCACCTTGCCTGGATTCGGCGCAGCCGCTTACGGGAAGTTTGTCACCTTCGGCGTCACGCGAGGATGAATCGAGGTCGCCTCGCCCGCGTCGTCGATCACATGGCTGATTGCGCCGTGATCGCCCAATGCCACGGTGATCATGTCGTGGAAGCGTACCTCCGGACTCTTCGGCGTCTCGACTGCCCTCGTCAGCACCACATTCGGATACTGGAAGACGCTGTACACGCCCAGCCCCCACGCTTCATGGCTGGTAACTCCATCCGCCACTTTGTACGAGGCCCAGCCGTTCACCCCCGGCGCGCTCGTATACCCTGCCTGGTTCGGAGGATCGTAAGGAATCTCGGACTGATAAAAATACGTCCTTCCGCCATTGCCCTTCCACAGAACCTGAAATTGCTGGTGATGCTCCACAAACAGGCCATAGATCGTGACCTCGTTTCCATTCACCACGAGCCCGTTCTCGCTGGTATTCAGCGCCCAGCCCACTCCGGCGCCGTGGTCCGCTCTCCAGATCCACGTATGGTCCACCAGTGTGTCATTGCTGTTGATCCTCAAATTCACCTTGGCCCGGCCCACTCCCGCGCCGCCCACGCGAAAGAAAACATCGTGCAGCGTGATCGGGTCCTTCCCATGGCGCGCCCGACTTCCCTCCGGCCCCACCTCCAACAGCACCGGAGACTCGCTGGGCCCCGCATCGAAGAGCAGTCCCGCAATCTCGATCCCGTCCGCATCGGCGGTCGTCATCGCCGCCGTGCCGTTCATCGGACGTAGCGTCGCAAACCCGAGTGTCCGGGAACTGAAGTATCGAAGTTCGAAGCGTTCGCCGCGCCGACCACGATGGTGTTGCCGCTGATGGCGACGGATGTGCCGAATCCTTCACCATTGTCTGAGGAGGTCAGCTTGGCTACCTGCGTCATGTTGGCCCAGCCGCTGGCGGGCTTCACGTAAACGTAGACGGCGCCATAGGTCTCGATGTTGGCATCGAAATCTCCAACGACCACGGTGTTGCCGCTGATCGCGATGGAGATGCCGAACCAATCGTTGGTCGAACGCACCGACGGAGTTAGCTCGGCGAGTTGCACCAAGCTCGCCGACGGCGCCGCGGCTTGGAGCGGCGTCACGGCGAAAACCATGGCGCTGAAAACAGCGACTACTGACAGCGGGCGCGCTTTTGACATTGGAAGACCCCCTGGGACAGAGCTTATTCTCAGAACATATTCTCAGAACATGTTCTCAGAACATGTTCTTAAGCAGAGCGGGCCCGATTATAGCCCTTGCTGGGCGCGGCGTTACACGGATTCTTCTGGAGGCGTTGGGGGGCCACGGAGGGCTGGGCTCGCACTCGTGGGGAGGATTCGCGATAACTTAAAAGGACGGCGGCTGCGTGGACTGAACGAAGGCGAGCAGATTGGCTTCCAGGGCATTCTTGCTGGCCTCAGGCAGTTCGACGAAGCGGAAGGGCTGGAGCCAGCCCTGGGTCGCCCACATGGGGAACATCATTTCTGCGTTCTCGCGGATAGTGGTCTGGCCCAGGTGGAAGATCAACTCGACTTTGAGCTTTTCGTCGAGGGGCTTCTCCACGTTCAACAGGCCGCCAGTAGTGGAGAGCTGATGCAGTTTGCCGCGGACCTCGCGCCGGTTGGGCAGCCGCACAAGCGTCAGGATAGATCCGCGGAATTTTACGCGAAACGGACGATCCTGGCCGCCGGTCAGTGCGTGTGAAGATTGACCCACAGGGAGCGGCGCTGGCGTGTGCGACATCGTAGGTAAAGTATGGCTCCCCGCGACCCGTAACACGAGGTTACGAAAGAACAGAGATTCAGTGGCCAGTGGTCAGTGTGAGTTCACCACGAAGAAATCTAGCTTTGGCTGTGAGTCCGGCTCTGATGACCACTGACCACTGATCACTGATTACTGACCGCTGACCACTACTTACGGCCGGGATGTGCTTCGCCCTGCCCGGAGAATAGGTTGTAGGGCCAGACATTCTTGGTGTGAGGAGCGGCTGCATCACCAGTGGCAGAATTGGCACTTGGGGGGCAATTCCAATCCGCCGGCGGGTCGACGATTCCCCACACGTTTCCGGGGTTGTAGAGCGACACTCCGATAAGGAAGTATTTACCGTCGCTGCCCAGGGGCAGGCAATTGGCTACGCGAGCCGAAGCGCTTCCGCCGCCGGGTAGACCGCCCAGCAGGACCGGGGTTTCAAGGGGCAAGGCTTGCGAGGCGCGGAATCCGCAGCCCTGAGGACTCACCACCAGGGCAATACAGGTTGCGGCAAAGGGATGCCTGCGGTCCATGCTGGTCACAGTAACGGGAATCTCCACGCGCAATCGCGTGCTGCGTCGAGTCGCCTTGGGCGTAAGTATTTCCATTTCGCAGATCCTGCGGAGACTTGCCCAGTCTCCGACTTACTAGTGTGACAGAACCGCGCCGGGGGCTGGCCTAACAAAAAGCGAGGGAAGATGACAGAAGTAACCTTCGAGTGCACCGAGGTCAGACCTTTTCAACTCCAGCCAGAGGCGCTGGCTTCCCTGTTAAGATGGCAATCGACTTCAGTGAATCAGATCAGTGAAACCGCCTCGCCTGTGGCGCATCCAGCGCGAGCTGCTTCTTCTACGTCCGCTTGGGATCTGCTGCGGGCGACCAGCGTCACTGATGCGACCGAAAGCGGTCTCAGCTGCGTCCGGCCTCTGCTGCTGGGTAATGCCCCGATCGATTGGGAGGCTGTACTTCGCCTCGGGGATGAGCACGGTACGTCATCGCTGATGTATCGGAATCTTTCGCGACTAGGAGACGTCGTTCCTTCGGCCACGCTGGCAGCGCTTCGCCAGGGTTATGAAACGAACATTCACAAGTCGCTCTTTCTTGCGCGTGAGCTGATTCGCATTCTGGACTGCCTGGATGCACTTGGTATCGAAGTAATTCCTTACAAGGGCGCGGTCCTGTCGGAGGCTTATTACGGCGACATGGCGCTGCGCCGCTCGGGCGATATGGACTTGTTCGTTCGCAAGCGAGACGTGGCGCGCATCAAGAGTGCGGTTCGAGATTTGGGGTACACGCAACACGTACCTGTTCGGCAAGATGCCGAGGAAGATTACATCGCTGCAGGATACGAGTGGACTTTTGACAGTCCTGCCGGACGGGGCCTGCTGGAATTGCAGTGGGCGCTGCAACCGCGTTTTTACGCGGTCGATTTCGACATGGATGGACTGTTTGAGCGCGCGGTGAGCGCCACGGTTGCGGGCCGCCGCGTGAAAACGCCTTCGCCCGAAGATTTGTTGCTAGTGCTCTCAGTGCATGCCGCGAAACATGTGTGGGGACGGCTGATCTGGCTGTGCGACATCGCGCAGATTCTAAAGCAGGAGACCTTGAATTGGGATTCGTTACGGCTTCGTACACGAGAACTTGGCATTGAGCGGATTCTGCACACCACGCTGCGATTGGCGAACCGGCTCCTGGCAATGCCCATTCCCGCGCCGATTGAAAATGCGATTCTTGCGGACGGAGCTGCGCGGAGATTCGCGGACGAGATCGCCATCAACCTGGTTCGAGGAATTTCGTACGACGTTGAGCAGGTATCGTATTTCCATCTCATGATGAGGCTGCGCGAGCGCAAGGCAGACCGCTTGCGGTTTTTAACGCGGTTGACTTTCACTCCTGGTCCTGGCGAGTGGGACGCCATTCGTCTGCCCAGGCTTCTGTTTCCTCTTTATCGTGTGGTGCGCCTGGCGCGGCTGGCGGCAAGATTCGTCCGAGGATAGAGAGCTCTTATCGCAGCGATCGGGCGCTGCCCGCGGTCTCGCTGCGCTCGGCTGACCCTTCGGCTTCGCTCAGGGCAGGCTCCCGAGGCGGCCGTCCCCACACTAACCCCCGTCACTTTTAGCGGCTGGCGAGGCCGCCTGCGGTTTCGCCTCCATCCATCGTGAACACATGTCCTGTCGCATACGCCGCGTCATCCGACGCCAGATATGCGAACAGGGCCGCTATCTCTTCCGGCTTGGCGTGGCGGCGGAGGGGAATCTTGCGGTTCACTTCGTCCAGCATTGCGTCTGTGTATTCGGCACGCTGCATGGGGGTGAGCACGTATCCCGGAGCGACGGCGCAGACGCGGATTTTGGGCGCGAGTTCGAGCGCCATGGAGCGCGTCAGTTCAATCACTCCGGCTTTGGTAGCGTTGTAGTCCGCATAGAACGGATAGCCCATGATGCCGTTGGTGGAGGCGGTTTGCAGAATCACTCCGCTGCCGCGTTCGGCCGAAAAACGCTCCATCATATGACGCGCGGCAGTTTGCGCCACGTAGAAGACTCCGGTGAGGTTCACGGCGATTACCTTGTCCCATTCTTCGGGAGTGATGTCGAGGAAATTGTGGCGGATGCTGATGCCGGCATTGTTGATGAGGACATCGACTCCGTCCATCACGCGGACTGCGTCGGCGAATGCAGCTTCCACCTGCATAAGGTCGGTGACGTCGGCGATGATGGCTTCGGAGACTCCCGGCAGTTGGTGGCGAATAGCTTCGCACGCGGCAGCGTCGCGGTCGAGGATGCAGACTTGTGAGCCTTCTTCCAGAAAGCGCGCGGCGGTGGCTGCGCCGATCCCGCTTGCGCCTCCGGTGATGAGCACTCGCTTGTCTTTCAGACCTCGCATGCAGCTCTCCTTAGCGACGGCTGCGGGATATAGGTGATGGTCCCACTTTAATGTAGCTGAAGCTATGGTTCAGTTCTCTTGAAACTGGCAGACTCTGTCACCGACATCAGCCGTCATGACCGTGCGAACTGGTAGCATCGGCTGAATGTTGCCATCGTCGGCCGTTCTGATGACTTGCAAGTATCTCTCCCGGAATACGTCCGGGCCCTACGAGGTCAGAGCGCCCCCGACTGAACAGCCGTTGCAGTAGGGCTGCCGTCGGCTGCGCCGCCGCGAATCCGCTTCCAACACCCGCTTCCAGGCCAGTCGGGTCTCGCCATACACATGGCCCCAGAAACTTTCCTTCAGCTCCGCCAAAAAATGTTGGTAATGCTCGCTGATTGGGATTGTCTTCGCCATCGGGTGCAAGTCTCCTTCCAGGATCGGCTTCTCGCTCGCCAGGCAAAAAGCCAACTTACACCCGCTTTGCTTTTACACAATCAAAGTTACCTCACCCGGTTGGAACTGTGCAGTCCGCTCCGCTTGACCGGAGCCGCTCCAGCCCATGCGAGCCGGGCGCTCGCGTCCAGCCTAGCCTATGCTATCTTCATAAGGTTTATCCTGATAGGCAGTCCGCGCACTCATAGAAGCATGGCTACATCCGCAGGTTCCAAACCGGCAGTGAAGGTCTTCGTCGCCACCACGGTGATGTTGACCTTCATCTCCTTCTGGCGAGCTGCCGCGATCGTCCTATCGGACCTGGCATCCTCCGCCTACTACGCCGGAGGCGACGCCGAAAAGGTCATCGGCAAGAGCGCTCCCTGGTTCATTCTGGCGGTCATGCTGTTCAGTTACGCGGTACGGGCGCTCTACATCGAATCGAGCAGCATGTTCGTTCGCGGCGGCGTCTACCGCGTGGTCAAGGAAGCCATGGGGGGTACGCTGGCCAAGTTTTCCGTTTCGGCCCTGCTCTTCGATTACGTGCTCACCGGACCGATCAGCGCCGTCTCCGCCGGCCAATACTTGGCGGGCTTCATCAAAGATCTTGGACGGCAGTTTCTGCATCGTGATCTGACGTTTTCCGACGATTACTTCGCCGCCGTATTGGCCGTAATCGTGGTGGCCTACTTCTGGTGGAAGAATACCCAGGGCATGCACGAGTCCAGCCAGAAGGCCTTGCAGATCATGGCAATCACCACCGTGATGGTGGTGATTCTGATCATCTGGTGCGCCATCACGGTTTTGCGCGCGCCCATCCAGTTGCCGCCGAACCCGCTGCACGCGGGTGTAATTCCGCTGAACAAGGAATCGCTCGGCTGGCTCAACACTACCTGGTTCAAGCATCTTCCTCTTGCCATTCTCACCTCGATCATTGTTTTTGTTGGCTTCGGGCACTCCGTGCTGGCCATGAGCGGCGAGGAGACTTTGGCGCAAGTGAATCGCGAGATCGAACATCCCAAGCTGAAGAATCTGGAGAAGACCGGGCTGGTGATTTTTATCTACAGCCTGCTGTTTACCTCACTGGTCTCGTTCTTCGCCGTGATGATCATTCCCGACAAGGTTCGCCCGGACTACTTCGCCAACCTCATTGGCGGCATCGCCATGTATCTGGTCGGGCCCACAAGCCTGAAGTTGCTTTTTCACGGGTTCGTCGTGCTGGTGGGCGTGCTCATCCTGGCGGGTGCGCAGAATACTTCCATCGTGGGCGCCAACGGCGTTCTGAATCGCGTGGCCGAAGACGGCGTGCTCACCAGTTGGTTCCAGAAGCCGCACGACCGCTTCGGCACCAGTTACCGCATCATCAATCTGATCGTGGGTTTGCAGTTGCTGACCATCATTCTCAGCCGCGGCAACGTCTACATGCTGGCCGCGCTCTATGCGTTCGGCGTGATCTGGAGCTTCGCCATGAAGTCCATCGCCGTGCTCGTGCTGCGATTTACCGAGCCGGGGAACAGGGCGTGGAAGGTACCGGGCAACCTGCACCTCGGCAAGACTGAAGTTCCTGTGGGATTGATTCTTATTTCTGCTGTCCTGCTGATCACCGCTGTGGTGAACCTGTTTACCAAGTACGAGGCCACCATTGCCGGAGTGATTTTCAGCGCCGTGTTCTTTACGATATTCACGATCTCCGAGCACCATGTCACCAGGGAGCGCCACGGCAAACCCGAGCAGCTCGATCAATTCCGCGTCTACGGCAACCAGGAACTCGGCAGCGGCGCCATGGGAGTTCGCGAGGGAAACATTCTGGTTGCCGTACGCGATCCCCGCAACCTCTACTACCTGCGCCAGGTGCTGGCCCACACCGACACGAACAAACAGGATGTGGTGGTGATGAGCGCGCGACTGTACCATCGCGAGCACAGCTTCAGCGGCAGCTCGGTGATGGAAGCCAGCCAGGTCTTCGACCACTACGAGCAGGAACTTTTCACTGCCGCCGTGGCTGTTGCCGAAAAAGAGGGTAAGCCGATTTCTCTGCTCGTGGTCCCCGCGACCGACGTGTTCGAAGCCATCATGGTGACTGCGCAGCGGCTCGGTTCCTCTCGCGTGATCTGCGGCCTCTCGAACAAACTCACCGCCGACGAACAGGCCAAGCTCACCGGGGATGCCTGGGAGCGGTTGCCTGAACCCCGTCCGCGCCTGTGCCTGGAGGTCTGCGCGCCCGACGGTGCCGTTCGAGAGTACACCATTGGCCCGCACACTCCGCGTCTGCGCCCACAGGACGTTGAACTCATGCACAAGCTCTGGCTCAACATCACCCGGGATCCCAAATACGCCGGAGCGCACCACTACCACATTGTGGCTTTGGCGTTGGAAGAATTGCAGCGTGAATTGAGTACGGAGCAGCGCGCCCAGCTTCTGCAAAAACTGCAGGAAGAAATGGGCCGGCCCGACTCCAACTGAATCCAATCGCTAGGAGGCTCCCATGGCGCGAATCTCTGGCGCTCCTCTCAACCAAGGTGGACTGTTCAGCAGGCTGTTCCGGCGGACGGTTTACTCACTCACAAAGAAGAAGTTGGGCCGCGTTGTGATGCCCGTGCAGGTGACCGCTCACCATGCCAAAATCCTTTGGGGATACGGCCAGATGGAGCAGTCCCTCTCGAGTAGCAAGCTGGTGGATGCGAAACTCAAAGGCCTGGTTCAGCTTCGCGTGGCAACGCTGGTGGGGTGTCCGTTTTGAATTGACATTGGCTCTGCCGTGGGCAGGGAGACGGGAATTGCTCGCGAGCAAATCGCGAACTTGCACGACTACCACTCGAGCCGGCATTTCTCCGCCGTGGAACGCCTGGCCCTGGAATATGCCGATCGCATGACCATGACTCCCGTGGAAGTTTCCGACGCTCTGTTTGCGCGCATGCGCGAACATTTCAACGAGGCCCAGTTGGTGGAGCTCACGGCTTCGATCGCCTGGGAGAACTATCGCGCTCGCTTCGATCACGCCTTCGGAATCGAAGCAGAAAACTTCAGCGAAGGAACGTTCTGCGCCCTCCCGGTTCGTGAGAGCGGGGCCGTCGAGTAGTCGCTGTAGCATAAATCAGCGGCCTAGAAGTGCCTGTAGCGACGCCCGCAACTCCCGATACCGAAACGGATACCCGCTCGAGATCAGCTTCCCCGGTTCCACCTTCTGACTGCTGAGCAGCAGTTCTTCTCCCATCTCTCCGAATAAGGTCTTCACCGCGAAAGCCGGCATCGGAAAAATCGCCGGGCGCGACAGCACGCTGGCCAGCGCTGAGGCGAACTCCGCATTCCGAACGGGCTTGGGGGCGACCATGTTCACCGGACCCTGCATCAAGTCATTCTTCAAAATGTGATGGATCCCTCCTACCATGTCCCGCACATCGATCCAACTCATCCACTGCTGGCCATCTCCGGTTCGGCCGCCCAGGCCCAGCTTGAACGGCAACAGCATGGCTCCGAGCGCGCCGCCCTTGGGGCTAAGCACGATTCCTGTGCGCAGGTGGGCTGTGCGAATATCGGCCTGTACCGCGGGCATGGTCGCTTCTTCCCATTCCTGGCAAACGTCCGCAAGAAATCCCGTGCCTGGCGCGCGGTCTTCGGATAAAGTCTCATCACCGCGATTCCCGTAGTAGCCAATCGCCGACCCGCAAACAAGAACCTGCGGCTTTTCTTCCGCCCGCGCCAGCGCAGATGCCAGATTCAATGTCCCAGCCACGCGGCTGTCGCGAATCTTCCTCTTCTTCGCCGCGGTCCATCGTCCGAAAATGCTTTCGCCCGCCAAATGAATCACGGCGTCAAATCCGGAGACCGCCTCGGGCGCGAGCGGCACAGCCGGGTCCCACGAGATCTGCCCGTCACCCGCGGCCGGCCCGCGCACCAGCCGCACTACGGACCATCCACTTGTCTTAAGGGAAGGAAGAAGAGCGGCCCCAATCGGGCCCGAGGCCCCGCTGACCAGGATTTTGGAATTCATGATTTATCGACTGTCACTGTAACAGCTAGCTGAGCGAGCCAACAAATTGCAGACGGATTTGAAATCTTCGTAGCGAATGAAATCTGAGAAGACCTGCAAGAGCTAGGAGGGCCAATGTAAACTCTCCTCATGGCGAGGAGGATGCTACCGAACTCTTGGTGGTCCCGCGGTCTTTGGACCGTGGCGACGTACATTATCGCCGCTGACTTGCTACCTACTTTACTGCTCGTCCTCACAAATAGTGCGGGCTACCTGCCCTACAGCGATCGCCCAGGACCAGGCTGGCAGATGCCTCATCTTCCGACGGTCGAGGAGTTGCGCTTCTTTTTTGGTTTCGCGTTTCTCCTTCTAAACGTGACGGCCATTTACGGCTTGGTCTTCGCGGCGGCCGGAGGGGTTCTAGGATTCTGTTCATTGCCTCGTTGGGTCCTTAGAGTCCTGGCTGCACCAAGTGCGATTCTGACAAGCGGATTGATAATGGCGGCCGGGGGATGGATGATTGCAATATCTCCGCTGGGCGTATACACCGCGGCAGGATGCGGAGCGCTTTGGGGATTGTTCGTATTTCCCCGATTGGTCCCTCGCACGAGTTATGCTCTGCCCCTCGCCGCGAGGATAGCGCTGCCGGCCGTGATGTTGGCCGGAGGCATATATTGGCTGATCAGTCCTATGTTGCCCGATCCTGGGCTAACCAATGCCAAGATTGAAATCATTCGGCGAGATGATGCAGGCGCAGACCTGTCTAAGGTTGACCTTAGCTACATCGGACCGTCGATCGCCCGAGAAGCAAAAGGTTCAGGCAAATACGTTTCTACTAATCGGATCGAGTTCACGACCGATGGCCGAAATCAGGTTCGGGTTCTGCTGATCATTGACGATGATCGCCCGATTCAGCACACGTTTCTGCTCCCTCGATCCGGCGATGTTATTTACCGGCAGAGCCAGGGAAAGTGGAATGAAGAACGAGCGAAGACACGGAATTCAAAAGTCTCGTTAGAGTTGAGTTCGCAGGATCCGGACGGAATCAATCTCCAACTGAAGGGCCCTTGTTGCTCTTCCATGGCCCAGAGCTTCGCACCCTATCGTTGATAGCCAGAGGCGTGACTTCTGTTCTCGACTCGAAGCCTTGCCATCAATCGAGTGACTCCATCGCTCTCATCGTCTGATTGATCCCGACCAGCCATTTCGCCGGGGCTGGGTTGGATTGCTTCTAGGGCATTTTCATCGTTCCAGGATCTCTTTATACGCATTCAGAGCGACTTTCTTCGGCTGGCTGGGGAGTATGACATCGACGCTGCGGCTGCTGTTGCCGGCGATGTTGAATTGGCCGATCCGAGTCATCCCCTTGCCGAAATCGCCAAATACCGGCACCAGCATGACAAAATGCTCGTCAACCTCGCTCTGGGTCACGGTCATATGCAACTTCACTTTGCCCCCCTCCGCCGGAGCGAGTTGATATTCGAAGTGATATCGGGGAACTTGCGTGCCGTAGACCCACTCGTCGAAAAACCAGTCCAGGCGGCCATTCCCCCCAAGATCCATTCCCTTGATCATGTGTTTTTCGGCAATCCCCTTGAATGACTCGGTGGACGCCGCCCTCTCGCGGTGGCTTTCCACAAAGTCATGCATCATGGCAATGAAGTCCTTGTCGTTGTCCTGATTGCTGTACATCATCGAACGCAGCATTTGCAGGACGTAGGCGCCCTTGGGATAGGTGACATTTTGGTAGGCGTTTTCGGTGCGCGGAGAAGCCAAACGTTGCCCCATCCAGAGGGGGCCGGCGTCGTTGGGAGCGATGCCAAAATTGTTCTTCTCTAATATGCGCACCCTCAGGCGTTCCCAAAAATCGAGGTAGTCCTTCCGCCAATTGCCAGCGAAGGCGTTCTGCAAAAATAACCCTGCGGAGAACTCCGCAAAGCCTTCCGACAGCCACTGATCGTGGTAGGACGCCCAGCTCACAGCATGGCCCCACCACTGGTGAGCGACTTCGTGCGGTGTCACTTCTTGCACGAAACCGGTGAATTTACTGTTGATCGATCCGAAAAGCATCCATCGCTGGGTCGAATCTGTGTAGGCAGAGATCGGAAGATAAACCAGGTTGGGCCAGGATTGCCCGAAATTAAAATTGGGCTGCTCCGTTATGTAGATTTCGTCATAAGGACTCTTGCCGAAGTAATGACTGCAGAGCTGTAACTGCGCCCGCGTTTGCTCGAGGGCATACTTCGTCATGCCGCGGGGAGCCAGCGACTGCAGCGCGCGGCTGCCGCGCAGGTTGTCGGGCAACTGTTCCAGATAGTAGCCTGAAATCTTGTAGCCAGTGATTTCATCCGGCAGGTCGAGCCTCTGGTATTCCCCGTAGTTGAAACCGGCTACGGTTACGGGATTCGGCGTGATCCAGTGGCTGACAGCGAGGTCCTGTTCGATCGATTCTGCCTTTAGCTGCCCCACGCTGACGACCTTGTATTTCTTTGGGACTTTGAAAGTCAGGTCATAGAGAGCGCGCTCGCCGAATCCATTCAGGTTGGGATACCAGGAAGTCCGCGCCCCGACGTAGAAACTTCCTTCTCCAGCTTCTTCCAGGACCTTATCGCCCGCATATTCGACATTGATCGACCGATCCTGCCCGGGCGGCGGTGCCTGTGGAAGTACTACGTAAAAAGATCCGTCCTCCTTGCGGCTTTCCTGAATGAAATAAATATCCTTGCCCTGCTCGTCGGTAACCCGCGTGACTCGGAGATTCGGCAACAAGCCAAACTTGAGCACTCGCTCCCCTGCCACCAGAGACGCGAAGCTGATGGTAGCGGTGCTGAACAAATGCCTGTTCTTGGCAATGACGGTTTCGATCTTGTAGCTGCGCGTGGCAAACAGCCGGCGGTCCTCACTGGAACTCGCGGAATGGCGGGAGTATTCAGACTTCAGGTGCGAGAGGTACCACACGCCATCGTCCATCCCTTCGGGATCGAAGTTGACCAATGCGACTTCTTCCGGTGAATCCAACTGGGGCAGCGCTCCCACCCGAAGCCTTACGAAAAAACGAAGATCCTTGTGCTTCTTGCCACGGAGATAGGCATTAAAGAATGCGGGATGGGAGCTATTGTAGATACCAGCCAGGAGATCGGCGTCCACGTTGTCCATGGTTTCGCCCTGCAACAGATACTGCGTAAAACCCAGAGGCTGTTCCCGGCGCTGGCGCATCCTCTCGCGCCAGCGCTTGAGGACAGTCGCTGCCTCGGACGCGGGCTCGGTCCGATCGCCGAGTCCAGGAAGAAAGCGCGATTGAGCGTCTCCAGTGAACCGGAAAACCACCTCGCTGAAATCTTCATTGACCTCAGCCGCGCCGGTGCGCCGGCTGAGTTCGTGGGCATCCATGGCAATCACCGGCTTTAGATTGAAATGTCCTTCCCCGATGAAGATCGCGCCGGTGACAACTCCGTTCACCGGACTCAACATCGTCAGTGTGCCTTTCTCAAAGTGAAAGGTTGCGGCATCCCAAGGCAGGGTGAAATTGTCGAGACGGAACGTTTGCCCTAGTCCTATCCCGCGCAGTTGCCGGTACACAGGATCAGTATTGGCGAACGCCAGGCCCTTGCCAGAAACGGAAATGATCACCTCCTGTTTGGCAACAGCGAGCGTGAGTTGCAGTTGCACAGATCCCTGCAAGTCCACAGTCTTTACCAGAGGTTCGAACCCTTCTTGCGTCACCCGCAGCGAATACGTTCCAGGCCTCAAATCCGGCGACGCAAAGTTGCCCAGCCCGTCGGACGACAGCACAACCGGCTGTGCCAGATCTCCTCCGGCAATCTCGATTCGCGCGCCCGCGATGACCGCCCCCGATGGATCTTTGATCGTCCCTGAAATGATCGTTCCGGAAAACGTCTGTGAGAGCAGCCACGGAGGTCCGATTAGCCAGAGAAAAATCAGCCCCGCTTTCAACATAGAAGGGAAATGCCATCGTCCTGCCTCAGGAAGCCGCTGCCTGATTTTGCGCGTCACTGAGGACATTCGCATACGGGTCTTCTTAGAAAACTGTTCGAGCGATATTGGGACACGCGATGGAGAAAGTCAAGGTTGGCGGCTTGTGTGGAGCGGGCACTCCTGCCCGCTTCTTTTCACGTGCAATGGGGTACGTATCGAGACATGCTTCCTCCCAAAGCACGGAGTCGAGCGGCGCAGGGGCTGCCCGCCAGTCTGGCCCTCTCCGCGGGATATAATCCTGCATGGCGAGCTTGCGCCAACAGATCGCGACCACCGCTCTTACGCTCACCAAGTTCCGCGAGCTGATGAAGCGGATTCAGGAAAACCGTCCGCAGGATGATCTGTCCATTGTCAAGAAAGCCTACGATTATTCCCTGAAAAACCACGAAGGCCAGACCCGCGCCTCGGGCGAGCCTTATCTGGTGCATCCGCTCGAAGTGGCGTTAGTACTTGCTGAAATGAAGATGGATCCGGTCGCCATCGCCGCCGGTCTGCTCCATGATTCGGTCGAAGACACCTCCGTTACCATCGTAGACATTCGCAAGGAATTTGGGGAACAGGTCGCGCACATCGTCGAGGGCGTCACCAAGATCAGCAAGATCGACTTCGCCACGCGCGAAGAAGCGCAGGCTGAGAACCTGCGCAAGATGATGCTCGCGATGGTCGACGACATCCGCGTGGTGCTCATCAAGCTGGCCGACCGCCTGCACAACATGCGCACGCTCGAACACCTGCAGCCTGAGCGCCAGCACAAGATCGCCGAAGAGACGCTCGAGATTTATGCTCCCATCGCCCACCGCCTGGGCATGGGAAAGATTCGCGGCGAGCTTGAAGATCTTGGTTTCCGCTTCCTCGATCCCGCCAGCTACGAGCAGGTGGAAAAAGCCGTCAACGCGCGCCGCAAGAAGGGTGAAGCCTTTCTCGCGAAGATGCAGGTGATCATCAGCGACAAGCTGAAGGAGGCGGGCATCCAGGCCAGCGTGGAAAGCCGCATCAAACGCCTGTTCAGCATCCACAAGAAGCTGCAGAGGCAGCGCATTTCCGTCGATCAGGTTTACGACCTGTTTGCCATGCGCATCATCACGCGTTCGTTGCAGGATTGCTACGCTGTGCTTGGCATCATTCACAACATCTGGCGGCCGGTGCCGGGGCGCATCAAGGATTTCATCGCCATGCCGCGGCCCAATTTCTACCAGTCGCTGCACACCTCAGTCATCACCGAAGATGGAACGCCGTTTGAAATCCAGATTCGCACCGAAGAGATGCACAAGATGGCCGAGGAAGGGATCGCGGCGCACTGGAAATACAAAGACGGTCCGGTGTCGGCGCAGGACGAGCAGCGGCTGGCGTGGTTGCGGCAGGTGGTCGAGTGGCAGCGCGATGTCAGCGATCCCAACGAATTCTTGTCGGCGCTGAAAGTTGATCTTTATCCCGAGGAGGTTTATACCTTCACCCCCAAAGGCAAAGTTGTGGTGCTTCCGCGCGATGCCACGCCGATCGACTTCGCCTACACCATTCACACTGAGGTCGGGCACACCTGCGTCGGCGCCAAGGTGAACGGCCGCATGGTGCCGCTGCGTCACAAGCTGCATTCTGGCGACATTGTCGAGATCCTCACGCAGGCCGGGCACAAGCCCAGCCGCGACTGGCTTGGCCTCGTCAAGTCGTCGCGCTCGCGCAACAAAATCAAGCACTGGCTCAACGTGCACCAGCGCGAGCGGTCGATTGAAATTGGGCGAAAGCTGATCGAGAAAGAGGCGCGCAAGTATCGCATCGCGCTGAAAGAAATCAAGGATGACGACCTGCTGAAAGTTGCCGGTGGCTACGGGCTGGGCAAGGTCGACGACCTGATGTCGGGTATTGGCTACGGAAAATATTCCGCGCGGCAGGTACTGGCGCGGCTGTTGCCGGCGGGCGCCACACCTTCGATGGCGGGCGACATTGAAGCCGAAGGACTCTCCAACAAGCCCGGGGCAATTGCCAGCGTCGTTCGCCGCGTCTTTGGCGATCACAACGCCATCATGGTCAAGGGCCAGGGCGATATGCTGGTCTACCGCGCGCGCTGCTGCAATCCCATCCGCGGAGAAGCCATCGTCGGCTACATCACGCGCGGCAAGGGAGTGGCGGTACACGCGGCGAACTGCCCGAATGTGACCAACCTGATGTACGAGCCGGAACGCCGCATCGACGTGGAGTGGGCCCGCGATGAGAGCACGCCCACCGCCTATCCCGTCAAGCTCACGGTCTACTGCGATGATCGCTTCGGCATGCTGAAGAACATCACCAGCGTTATCGGCGACGCGCAAAGCAACATCCGTAATATTGGCGCACATACTTCGAACAGCCAGGCCAGCGTGGAGATTGTCCTCGACATCTCTGACCTCAAACACCTCGAACAAATCATGGCGGGACTGCGGAAGATTCCGGGGGTGCATGAGGTGCAGAGGTTGCAGAAAATCTAGAACAAGTGGCCGGGCGCGACGAAGCACGGATGCTTGATCGGTGTCAGCGCCTCACGGTGGTTTCTTCGGGCAGATATTCCTCCAGCTGGGCGGCGAGCCAGGAGACCAACTGTTCCTTCACTGCGGCGGGAATCAGAACGAATTCCATTCCCGCCGATCCGGCGGGATCACGCCAGCATACTTCTGCGTTGATTCTGGCAGCGGACTGGGTATGGGGCAGCGTGAGGCGCAGGGCAACTCTGTCTCCTACCTGGAGCGGGGGCGAGTTGGCGAGGGCAATACCGATCTCGCTGATGTTGATGGAGGTGGCCATAGACTCAGGCTGGGAACCAATTGAGACATAGACGGGGATCTGCACGGGACAACGAAAGGAACGCCTTTTTTCGTTCACCATCAGGGGATAGGAGACTCTGAGGGTACGCATCAGGACAGCCGGAGACAGCGGTTTGACCAGCACGAAGCTGGCGCCGGCGCGGAACGCGCTGGGCATTTCTTCGTTGCAATTCAGGACGGCCAGAACGACGGCCGCCTTGTGAGAGGTCATTTGACGGGACTTTTTGAGCAGATCCAGGGCTTCCTCCCTCTCCTTGAAGTCGACCACGACGGCTTCATACTTGGAATGGCAAAGTTTGCCGGCAGCGGCGGCGAAGTCAGAGCAGACATCGACGTGCATCGCCATCTTTCCCATGGCCTCGCAAAGAGTGTCGATGGTCTGAATGTCGCCACTCACGAGCAGGGCCTGAACGCCGACAGCCGGCGCTCTCTCTTTGGGCGCCATCTCTCGAATCGATCCAGTCTTTTCCTGATCGACCTCGGCCAGGGAGTTGCTCATACCACCAGCGCCTCGGGGATCTCGATCTCCCCGTGTTCGAAGGCGGTTACAAATGCGTCCACCACAGCGGGATCGAAGTTTGACCCGGCACTCGATACGATGATTTGCCGGGCTTCGAATGGGGTGACGGCCCGGCGATACGGGCGATCGCTGGTCAGAGTGTCATAGGCATCGGCCACTGCCAGTACTCTGGCTTCAATGGGAATTTGGTCACCCTTGGAAGGGCCGTATCCCGACCCGTCGAACTTGTCGTGATGGGCAAGAATAATGGGGAGTACTCTGCGCAACGACCCCCCGACCGGTTCGAGCAGGGCGACTCCCTTCTGGACATGCTTTCGCATTTCTGCCATCTCTTCCGGAGTGAGGCTGGCCGCCTTGTGCAGCAGGTCGCGGCTGGTTTCGAGCTTACCCACGTCATGGAGCAGGGCGGCCGCCCGGACATCGTCGATGCGGTCCTGTTCAAATCCCATGCGCGCGGCAATCGATGAGGCGTACAGCGCCACCCGGTAAGAGTGATTATGTGTGTATTTGTCGTTCGAAATGAACTGTTGCAGAATCGTCAAGAGGCCAAAGTAAGTTTGGCGGAGTTCGCCCAGATGGTGTTCTTTCCTGTCGTACAGGGTTCCCATTGCGTATGCCGTGATCAGAAGCAAGCCCGCCCAGGTGAGGAGTTCGGACCATTGGTCATAATTCATCGCAAACGGTGCCGAACCGGCGGAAAGGCCGGTATTCTTCCATAGAAGTATGAGGACCATGAAGATGCTGGCACTTGCTGTGAGCACGGCATGTCTTCGGCCATAAACATAAGCGGAGAAGATTGTGGGGAGGGTGTATAGACCCAAGATCATGCGGTGAGAAGCCACCAGCCAGTTGAACAGGCCGGCGATCACGAAGAGCGACAGCACCAGCCATAGTTCCTGGTTGATCCTGGCCAGACCGACTTTGAACTTGGATTCGGCGTCCGGGACATTCCCGGCAAGGCTGCCACGGCCGCCAAGGACGCGTTCGTTGATCAGTGTGGATCTCATCTCATTTTCCATACGGACGATGCCCCCAGCGAGTGAATCTCCGCTAATCTCCCTATCGGCTGGCCGTCGCACAACTTTAGTTCTAGTGTTTGGCGGACGAACCCGGTCACCGCCATTCGCCCCGCGAAATCGCGGGGCCAGGTTTGACTTCATCCGACTTCATCTGCGTTAATCAACCACGGAGGCATCATGCGCGAAGTTGTTTCTACCAAAGACGCTCCTCAGGCCATCGGGCCGTACTCGCAGGCCGTCAAGGCGAACGGATTCGTATTTACTTCCGGCCAGATTGCCATCGATCCGGCCACGCAGCAAGTCGTCACCGGAGATGTGGCCGCGCAGACTGACCGCGTGCTGCGCAATGTGTCGGAGATTCTCGAAGCCGCAGGCAGTGGGCTGGGGAAGGTTGTGCGGTCTACGGTCTTTCTCAAAAACATGAACGACTTCGCGGCCATGAACCAGGTCTATGGCAAGTATTTCAGCTCCGCGCCACCGGCCCGCTCCACCGTCGAGGTGGCGCGCCTGCCCAAGGACGTGTTGGTGGAGATTGATGTGATCGCCCTGCCGTAAGTTTGGATGTGATTGAAGGAGACACCAATGACGAAATACGTTGTGGTTGTTGCCATTATTTTCGCAATAACGGCGGTCTTCGTCCTCGCGCAAGGCCAGACGCATAAGCCCATTCGCGCCGTACCTCCCAGTACTGCCGCTCCCACCAAGGTCACTGGCGATGGCGTGAAGACACCTTCGGGACTGATCTATTGGGATATCCGCGTGGGCAATGGCGCCACTGCCAAAGAGGGCAGCCACGTGCGCGTGCACTATACCGGCTGGCTGACCACGGGCAAGAAGTTCGACAGCTCAGTCGACGCCGGCAAGCCCTTCGATTTCACCATCGGCAACGGCGAAGTCATCAAGGGGTGGGAAGAGGGAGTCACTGGCATGAGAGTTGGCGGCAAGCGCCAGTTGCGGATTCCGCCCGTTCTCGGCTATGGCGCCGAAGGAACCCCAGGCGGGCCGATCCCCGCCAATGCCACGCTCATCTTCGATATCCAGTTGCTGGGGGTGCAGTAAACCGGTTGGGTTCTACGCCTTGACCACTTTGCCGCTGCGAATGCAGGACGTGCACACACGCATGCGCTTGGTAGTAGCTCCCACGCGGGCGTGCACCGGGCGCAGATTGACGTTCCAGCGCCGCTTGGTGACATTATGGGCGTGGCTGATGCGGTTTCCTGATTGCGGCTTCTTGCCGCAGATATCACACTGTTGTGCCATGACTGCTCTAGATCCTTTCAGGGGCTTGAGCGGAAACATCTATTCTACCGGATTTAGGCCTTGGCCGACAATTCGCCATGGCTTGGCCGGCCAAGGTAAACTAGTATTCCGCTGCCTGCAGCGAACCGGGGGGCCAAACCATGTCGAGCCGTGGAAAAGCAACGTTAGTAGAGAGCGCATTGGTTCTGGTCTTAATGGGGATTCTCGCCGGAGCCGTCGGGGGCTTGGTAGTGGGCGCTGCCACGAGTCCGAAGTCTGCCTCAACTGCTACTCACTAACGTAAGCATCCGCCTCGGCTGCCGTGCGCGTGTGCGATACTGAAGCCATGCAGTCCCCGCTTCAGGCGCCTACCGCGGCCACAGACCCCAAGTCAGTAAAGGTGAACCTGACCACCGGCACTGGTGTGGATATCGCATGGGCCGACGGCCACGTTTCCCACTACGATTTTGTCTACCTCCGCAACGCCTGCCCGTGCGCCATGTGCAACGAAGAGCGCGATAAAGCTGGACGCAAGCCCGGCGAGCCGCCCAAACTTGCTCTCGGGGCGCTGCCCATGTTCAAAGCCGTGGCCAAACCGGTTTCCGCCGAAGGCATGGGCAAATACGCCATCCGGTTCAAATGGAACGATGACCACGATCTAGGCATTTACTCGTGGAAGTTTCTGCGGGAAGTCTGCCCCTGTGAAGAATGCAAGGGCGCAGGTTTGGGAGCCGAGGAGTAGGACCAGGGCGCGTCGATGCAAGAGGGGACATTCAGCAAAACTGCGCAGCGGGTGGCGATTCGCCGGGCCGCACATCAGCTTCTTGACCGTCCAAGGGTGCTCGACGATCCTCTGGCGTTGCGCATCATTGGTACCGAAGCTGAGGACGCGCTGCGATCCAATCCCAAAGAGCATCATGCGTTTTCGCGTGCGTTCCGGGCATTTATGGCGGCGCGCAGCCGCTATGCCGAAGACGAACTCGCCCGCGCCGCAGGCCAGGGCGTAGCCCAATACGTTGTGCTCGGCGCTGGACTCGACACGTTCGCTTACCGGAGTCCGCACGTGGAACTGCAAGTGTTTGAAGTGGATCACCCTGACACGCAAGCCTGGAAGCGGGAGCAATTGCTGGCGGCCGGTATTGCTGTCCCCCCGACTCTGACCTTTGTTCCCATCGACTTCGAGCGGCAGACGCTGGCAGATGGGCTCGGGCAGTCCGGGTTCAAGTTCGAAGCGGCGGCGTTTTTCTCCTGGCTGGGCGTGACCCCTTACCTCACCCGTGAAGCCTGCATGACCACATTGAATTTCATCGCGAAGTTGCCGGCGGGAAGCGGAGTGGTGTTCGATTTTGCGGTCGATCCCGCGTTGCTGAATCCGGGGCAGAAGATGGCGCTAGGTGCGCTCTCGAGACGTGTCGCCCGGTACGGAGAGCCTTTTCAACTCTTCTTTGATCCCGGGAACTTGCAGGATGGGCTGAAGGCTCTGGGATTCCACCGCACCGAGTTTCTGCAGGGCAAGGAACTTAACGCGCGATATTTTAAGGACCGCAAAGATGGGTTGCTGGTGCGCGGGGGGCTGGGACATCTGATGGGGGCGTGGGTGTGAAGGCGTTTTGCTGGAACGTCCGCAGGATAGGCGCAAGTTCACAATCCTGTAAAATTAAACCATCAGCTCCGGAGCCACTTCCGCATTGTCTTTTCTAGATCAACTCAATCCGCAGCAGCGTGAGGCCGTCGAAACTACGGAGGGTCCGGTGCTGATCCTCGCGGGCGCGGGGAGCGGGAAGACGCGCGTCATCACCTACCGCATCGCCTACCTGATCGAGCATATGGGAGTGATGCCGGAATCCATTCTGGCGATGACCTTCACCAACAAGGCTGCAGCCGAGATGGGCGAGCGCGTCGAGAAACTTGTGGGCGGACTGAGCATCGCCAAGCCGGTCATCTCGACGTTTCATTCTTTCTGCGTGCGGGTTCTTCGCCGCGACATTGAGGCGATGCAGATTCCTTCGGCCACGCCCGGCAAGCCCGCCCTCGGTCATACAAAAAAGTTTGTGATCTACGATGAGAGCGACCAGCAATCGGTGGTGAAGTCTGTGATGAAGCGGCTTGGGCTCGACGACAAGCAACTCACGCCGCGCACCGTACTCTCGCGCATTTCCTGGGCGAAGAATCACATGCTCGATCCGCAGGAGCTTTACCTGCAGTCGGCCGATCCCAAGACGGAGAAGATCGCGCATCTGTTCGAGGAATACCGCAAGGAGCTACGCAAGGCCAACGCCCTGGACTTCGACGACCTTCTCCTCGAAGCGACACGGCTGCTGAAAACCGCCGCACCCGTGCGCGAGTATTACAACCGCCGGTTTCAATATCTGCTCATCGACGAGTATCAGGACACGAACCGTCCGCAGTACGAACTCATGCGCATGCTGGCCGGCGAGCGTCACAACGTTTGCGCCGTCGGCGATGAGGATCAGTCGATTTATTCCTGGCGTGGAGCCGACATCCGAAACATTCTTGAGTTTGAAAAAGATTTTCCTGAGGCGAAGATCATCCGGCTGGAGCAGAACTACCGCTCCACTCAGAATATTTTGCAGGCGGCATCGTCCGTGGTGGCAAACAACATCCGCCGCAAGGGCAAGAACCTGTGGACCTCGCGGCAAGGCGGCACGAAGATCGGCTACTACGAAGCGCCCGATGGAGAAAACGAAGCGCTCTTCGCCGCCGACCACATCGCGAAATACTTGCGCGAGGCTGCCCAGCGCGGCGAAACACCGCGCGCTGCCGTGCTCTACCGCACCAACTCTCAGTCGCGACTGTTTGAAGAGGCCATGCGCCGCTACGGGCTGAAATATAAAGTCGTGGGTGGGTTCTCGTTTTACGAACGCGCCGAAATCAAGGACCTGATTTCGTACCTGAAGGTCATTCAGAATCCAGACGACTCGATTTCTTTACTGCGTGTGATTAACACGCCGACTCGCGGCATCGGCAAGGGCACAATCGACACACTCGAACGGCTCGCGCTCGAAACGGGCCTGTCTTTGTGGGGCGCGCTTGGGGAAGCAATCCGCCGGCAACTCTTGCCGCAGCGCGCTCTGGCGGCGCTGAAGAGCTTTCAGCAATTGATCGTCGACGCTCAAGCGATCTTGTCAGGAACGTTCGCCGAGCAACTGGAAGGAAGTGTGGAGGAAGTTGTGGCGCGGGCGCCCTCACCCGAGCCACCGCCGGAAGCGCCACCGTCTGTGTGGGGACAGCCGCCCTCGGCTGTCCAGCAGGGCGAAGCCCTGCTTCCTGCCACGGACGATTCGGCTTTCAACGATGCCGCTGCCTTCGACCCCGCCGAGTTCGAGAATTTCTCTTTCGACTTCGGGGCCAATGACCTTGACGTGGACCAAGAGACTAATTCGGACCAACCATCACTCTCTCAGGAAGAACCACGGGCCGCGAACCTGCAAGGGTCCCCGCGTCGGGCATGGACGAGGTCTGCGACTGATGATTTCACACGGCGAGTTGAAAAACTCGCAAGGGCCGCGGCGAAGCGTCGCCTCGACCTTCCTGTTCTTAAGGTCAACGAAATACCGGACTCACCGGGATACTATGACATCGAGTTCCAACCCAACCTGAAAGAACATTCGGAGTTTAAGCTAGTCGGAACGCGGTGGCACAATGGGGGACGTGTCGTGGACCTCATGCGAGAACCAGGATGCGACGTACCAGCTGAGTTCCTGTCTGGGAACGCCGAGTGCAAGAGGTGTTCGGAGAAGAAGGTCCCTAACAGAGAATATTTGACTCGTATTCGGAAATACACATATCTCCTTCGGAAGGAGGATGGTCAAATTGACTCGTACGGTAGCGATTGTTTCGGCGAGGTTCTGGGTCTGGACCCAGAGCATTTTAAGAAACACGTCGAGGAATTGAGTGAGCTGGGACGAGAGATATCGTCTGGTCCCGATGCGGAGATTCCGCCTCCTGTTCGCCACGACAGACCAATCCGCACGGGGTCTCAGCGTCGAGAGATCGTGGAAAAGCGCGGCGTACAAGAAGTGGTTAGCCGGGAGCCCAGCAATGAAATGCCCGAAGAACTCCTTGGGCCGGCCTCATTGCCCGATCTGCTCAAGTTCCTCATTGACCGTACGGGCTACATCAAGCTGCTCGAAGAGGAGGACACTCCGGACGCGTTCTCCCGCATCGAGAACCTGCGCGAACTGGTGAACGCCGCCATGGACTCGCGCGACCGCGGCGAATCGCTCGATCAATTCCTTGATCACGCTGCCCTGATCAGCGACGCCGATGACTATGACGAGCGCGCGCAGATCACGCTCATGAGCCTCCATGCGGCCAAGGGCCTGGAATTTCCGCTCGTCTTCCTCAGCGGCCTCGAAGAGGGCCTGTTCCCGCACTCACGCACCATGCTACAGCCTGACGACGTTGAGGAAGAACGGCGTCTATGCTACGTCGGGATGACCCGCGCCATGGATCAGCTCATCTTGACTCGCGCCGTCTATCGCCGCCGTTACGGCACCGATTTGCCCGAAGCTAGCGTCCCCTCGAGATTTCTGGAAGAGGTCCCGATTCAGTTAGTCGAAGAGCTGGGCGGCGCAGGCACGAACCGTGTGGGGACGGGCACTCTTGCCCGTCCGGCGGGGCGAAGCCCCGCAGCCTACGCGGCAGATGCCCACTACTCTTACGAAGACGAAGACCAAAGCGCAAGTTGGAGACGAAGCAGTGTTCCGGCCAGCCGTCAAAAGCCCACCATCCCGGCCAAACCCTACAACTCCATCGAAAACATAGCCGAGTTTTTCGCCTCGCGCGGCAAGAAATTCACCGTCCCCAAAACACAGGTCGAAGAGCCCTCCGGCAAGCGCGGATTCCGCCCCGGCCAAAAGGTTCGCCATCCCAAATATGGCGAAGGAACGGTCTACCAGCGGGAGGGAGAAGGCGAAGAGGCCAAGATTACTGTACAATTTCCTCGCTTCGGCTTGAAGAAGCTGGTGGAGAAGTATGCCCAGTTGGAGCGGGCGTAAGGTGCGATCAAAGACCGCTTCAAAGGCGGCGAGGACTATAGTCCGGGGGCAAACATATGCAGAAACTGATTTGGTTGATGGTTTGGGTGCTGCTGTCCGCCTCGACTACCTTGGCGCAGGCCAAGCAGATGCAGCACGAGAGGCGTCCGGCGGTAACGGCAACCGTGACCCCGGCGGCGCCCATGGCGCAACCCAACTATCAGTATTTCTCGATCCTCGACGGCACGCCGAAGGGTCTTTGGCTTCACCATGACACTGAGGTGGGCACGGGCAAGCCGATCGATGTTTACATGTTCGCGATTGAGTTGCAGGTGATGAACTCGGATGGGAATTTCGAGCCGGTAGGCCTGATCTTCGACAACTTCTACACGGCGAAGGCTGTGGAGCCGACTAGAGCTTTCAATCCGCACAATGCGCGCGACTGCAAAATCTGGAACGAGTATGTGCTGAATGAAATCGCTACCCGCAACCCGACGGATCCGACCTGGCCGTATGTAGAGTTTACGACCGCGCTTGGAGCTCGGACGGTCCAAACCAACGAAGACGGGCAGGTGTGGTGGAGCGACGACATCGAGTGCTGGGGATCGCAAGACCGGTTTGCGCCGTTCTAAGTAAGTGCGCCAATAAGAACAGAGCCCGCTGCCCAAAGGCGCGGGGCTGAATCAACAATCCGCAAAGAAAAGGACAAATAGAGCATTTCATGGCAAATACAGCAGAGCTGACCAAAGAAGAACGCAAGAAAGCTAAACGAGCATCGCGCAAGAAGAGCAAAGCGGAGAAGCCTAAGAAACCCCGCGACTACGCCCGCGGATCGAAGAAGCGCAAGGTGAAGAAGTTGGCACGCGGCCAGTCGAAACGCTAGGCCGCCGGCTTCGGAAATAAGGGCATGGGCCCTGCGCCCATGCCCTACTCCCGCTTTCAGGAGACAGCTACCTCTTGTCGCAATCGTCTTCATCCAAGGAACCCGCCGCCACGGTTTACACCTCCGACAACCAGCTTTTCTGCTGCAAGTCGATCGACAAGCTGATCTCGGATTCCGAAGAGCCCGAGCGCCGGCTGAAGAAAACTCTTGGCCCGGTTTCTCTCACGGCTCTCGGCATCGGCGCCGTGATTGGTGCGGGCATTTTTACCGTGATCGGCACGGCCATCGCCGGTCAGAAGTTCGATACTTCTTCCATCCTGAACGCGCCTTTGCTCGACTACCTGATCCGGCACACTGCTACGCAGGGCAGGCCGGGCGCGGGGCCGGCCCTGGCTCTCTCTCTGGTATTAGTAGCGATCGTCTGTGGATTCACGGCTCTGTGCTACGCCGAACTCGCATCCATGATTCCCATCGCGGGCAGCGCCTACACCTACACCTACGCAACCATGGGTGAATTAATCGCATGGATTATCGGATGGGATCTGATTCTGGAGTACGCCGTCAGCAACATGGCGGTGAGTGTCGGTTTCTCCGCGCACCTGGTAGCCATGTTCGACTGGTTCGGTTGGCACCCTGCCTTGCGCTGGATTTCACCCGCATACTTGCCCGGCGGCCTCACCGATCTTAAGGGCAATATGCTTTATCCCCCTGGCCTGCACTTCGGCTTCGATGTTCCCGCGTTTCTGATCGTCATGATTCTCACCGTGGTTCTGGTGCGGGGCATTCGCGAATCCGCCGAAGCCAACAACACGATGGTGATTCTCAAGATCTCGGCCATTCTGGCCTTCGTGATTGCGGGCGCCCACTACGTGAATCCCGGCAACTGGCACCCGTTTGCGCCGCAGGGCTGGTCTGGCGTCCTAACTGGCGGCTCGATCATTTTCTTCACCTACATCGGCTTCGACTCCGTCTCCACCGCCGCTGAGGAAGCAAAGAATCCGCAACGCGATCTTCCCATCGGAATCATCGCCACCCTTATCGTTTGCACTCTGCTTTATATCGCCGTTGCCATCGTGCTCACCGGGATTGTGCCCTGGCACTCGATGCTCGACGACGCCGCCCCCGTGGCCAACAGTTTGAAGATGCTGGTGGCCCGCACCAGCTCGAACACGCTGCGCTGGGTAGAGCTCGGCGTTTTGTTCGGCGCCATGATGGGCATGATTTCGTCGTTGCTGGTCTTCCAGCTGGGGCAGGCGCGAGTATGGTTCTCCATGTCACGCGATGGCTTGCTGCCGAGACTTTTCGGGCGCGTGCATCCCCGCTTCCGTACGCCTTCGACCGCGACCTGGATCGCGGGCTTCGTGGTCGGTATTCCGGCAGGGATTCTGGATATCGGCACGCTCTCGGATCTCTCTAACATCGGCACGCTCTTCGCGTTTGCGCTGGTTTCCATCGGCGTCATTATCCTGCGCTATCGCGATCCCGGCCGTCACCGCGGCTTCCGCGCTCCCGGCGGAATTGCAGCGCCGGTGCTAAGCGTGTTGTTTTGCGTTCTGCTGATGTCTGGGCTCCCGATTCTGACCTGGCTGAGATTTTTTGCCTGGCTGGCCATCGGGCTGTCGATCTATTTCCTCTACAGCCGGCATCGCAGCGAGTTTGCGAAGAAGTAGCCCTCAGCTCTCAGCCGTCAGCAAAAACTCTCCGTTATACTGAGCGAAGCAGACCGGTGAGTGAAGCGAAACCGGTCTGCGCTGTCGAAGGACCCCTATCACCTTTCCACCATCCGCGGCCCGAAAGGGCATTCCCGCCCCCGGCTGTCGGCGCTTGCTCCGCCGATCTCCTCGCAAATCTTTCCCCAAGAATCTACAATTACAAAGTGATATCCGCACCAGACCGCCCGCCGAATAGTTTCCTGCGCATGCTGCCCAAGGCCGAACTGCACCTGCACCTGGAGGGCGCAATCGAGCCGGGTACGCTGGTCGAACTCCGCCAGCGCCACGGCGAACGCGCCACTCAGTCCGAAGTCGACGCACTCTACCGTTACGAGGACTTTCAGGGATTTCTGCTCGCTTTCAAGAACATCACCGAGCACCTGCGCACGGCCGATGACTACGAGCTCATCACCTACCGCCTGATGCAGCGGCTGAAGGAGGAAAACGTCCTGCACGCCGAAGTCTACGTCTCGGTGGGAGTCTGCCTCTGGCGCAAGCAGGATTTCGCAGCCATCTTCGAAGGACTGGATCGCGGCCGCGCCCGCGGCGCACGCGACTTCGGCATCTCGTTGGTTTGGATCTTCGATGCCGTCCGCCAGTTCGGCGTGGAGGCCGCGCAGAAAGTCTTCGAGCTTGGTGTCCGCTATCACGACCGCGAAGTTGTCGCCATCGGCATTGGCGGAGACGAGCAAAAAGCTCCGCCCGAGCTTTTCCGCGACGCATACATCTGGGCAGCTGACCACGGCATGCGCCTGACTGCACATGCCGGCGAGACCGGCCCCCCGGAATCAGTCTGGGGCGCGCTCAACCTGCGCGCCGAGCGCATTGGGCACGGCCTTACCGCGTTCCACGATCCCGATCTTGTCGAAGAACTGGCGCAGCGGCAGGTTCCCGTGGAAATCTGCCTGACCAGCAATCTGCGCACGGGACTGTGCCCCAACCTCAACGATCATCCCGCGAAAACCTACTTCGATCACGGCGTAATGATCACGCTGAACAGCGACGATCCTGCAATGTTCGGCACAACGCTGGCGCGCGAATACCAGATTGCCCAGCAAGTTTTTGGATTTACCGACGAGCACCTGCGCGAACTCGCCCGCAACTCGTTTGAAGCTTCTTTTCTGCCCGCGGAGAAAAAGCTGGAATTTCTGAACCTGTTCGATGCCGCTGCCGCAAGGTGATTATGGCGGTTAAAACCGTCCTCCAACTCGGCGACCCGCGTCTGCGGGAGGTCGCACTGCGGGTTGAGAATCCCTGCGCTCTGGAAGTTGCCGCCCTCATCGGCGACCTCGCCGACACGCTCGCGCACTGGCGCTCCACCACTGGATATGGCCGGGGCATCGCGGCCCCGCAACTGGGAGTGCCGCAGCGCGTCATTTTTCTGCAGCTTCCCGGGGAGAAGCCACGGCCATTCATCAACCCGGAGATCGTCGAACGCAGTACAGAAAAGATCGTCGTCTGGGACGCATGCCTCAGCTTCCTCTCGATTTTCATGCAGGTGGAACGCAACCGCGAAATCACGGTGCGGTACCGGGACCTGCAGGGCATGAAGCATGTATTCCGCGCCGGCGACGACCGCAATCTCTCCGAACTCTTGCAGCATGAAATCGACCATCTCGATGGCATCCTGGCGGTCGACCGCATCGTCGACATCAAGACCCTCTGCACCCGCGAAGAATTTGAAAAACGCTACCGCGAAGCCAGCCCATATGCCGCTTCTACAGCTACAATCGGGAACTGAATGACTTGCCAACGCAGGAGCAACTGGCCCCTGATCATTGGCCACTGAACACTGTGCCACTCCACATCGGCATCGTCGCTTGCAGCGCGGAAGGCGCCGCCCTCTGCTATCGCACCATCTGCCTGGAAGGTGCCGAGTTGCTCGGCCCGCACGGTCACCCTGAGATTTCCATGCATGGCCACAACTTCGCCGACTATGTGAAGTGCATCGATGCCAACGACTGGGTGGGCATTGCCGAACTCATGCTCTCGTCAGCGGAGAAGCTAGCCGAGGCGGGAGCGGACTTCCTCATTGCTCCTGTCAACACGGTTCACCAGGCTTTCGATCTGGTCGAGCACCGTTCTCCCCGACCGTGGCTACACATTGCCGTTGAGGTAGCGAATGAAGCCAAGCGCCACGGCTACAAGCGTCTCGGCGTATTGGGAACCCGCGCTCTGATGGAAGGCCCGGTCTATCGCGAGAAATTGAAAGCCGCTGGCATCGAGCATCGCATTCCCGGCGCGGAGCAGCGCGAGCGCATCCATCGCGCGATCTTCGACGAACTGGTGCAGGGCGTATTCTTGCCACGCACGCAGGCCTACCTTACGGAAGTGATCCAGTCGCTGAAGGATGAAGGTTGCGACGCTGTGGTCTTAGGATGTACCGAGATTCCGCTGGTAATGACGGCAGAGCAGTCTCCGCTGCCCATGCTGGATTCAACGCGTCTGCTGGCCAGAGCGGCGCTGCGGAAAGCGGTCGAGGGCTAGGAACGAGGGCCGCATGCCGATTGCAATGAGCGACTCCGATCATTCCAACCCTGAAAGGCATCAACTTAAGTTCCGCTGGCTTCCCAGTCCGTACGCCATTGTGCGCCTGGCTCCGGACGCTTCGCTTCCCGAGTGGGCGACGAATGGAGAGTTCACTTCTGTCACGCGCAGCACCGAGGAGCTTTCAGTCGTCTGCCGCGCGGATAATCTTCCTGCGGACGTGCATTCCCAACATCATTGGATTTGCTACAAGCTCGAAGGCCCATTCGCCTTCTCGTTAACAGGAGTACTGCTCTCGTTCATCGCACCACTCTCTCGCAACGGTGTCCCCATCTTCGCCATCTCTACCTACGATACGGATTATGTTCTGGTGCAGGAAGAATACGCAGGCATTACGCAGCAAGCTCTTGCAGAAGCCGGCCACGAGCTCGTCGGAGGCGACGACGAATCCCGGCGCAAGTTCATCGAGTGAGGTTTCAGCGCCTGCCATTCAACTTGGCAATTGCCCGTCTTGAAAATACGAGAGGCCGGAGAATCGGAAGATTCCCCGGCCTTGTGTTGGCGACGTTGGTGGAGTTCATTGTTTTACATCGGTCGAGGCCATGTCGATCGTGACCATGAACCCGTTGGTTCCCTTGAACTCGAATGGTTTTGATCCCGTCTTATAGGTCTCAACATCGTTTGGCATCATTACGAAACCGTCGTTCCGGGGCGTGCCCCAGTATTTCAAGTTGTGGATTACGACCGGGTCGTCGGTATTTCCCTGGAAGCGGTGCAACTTTACCTCTGCGGTTTTACCGCCGTCGATGGTTGCGTGCGCTTCATTCTTGTTGAATTCCCAGGTGTCAATGTTCCCCACAGTAGTCTGGAGCGAGTTCCACTTCACGGGGAAGACATGGGGGATGATTGAACCGAGGGCCTCTTGCTGTTCCTTGGTGGTGGCCTTATCAAATGTAACCAGCGCCCAGTCCATTTGTCCCTTCGAGAAATCCCCGCCCAGGTCGCCGGTGATCCAGAACTTCGCGCCCTCCAGGTTGGTCGAGCCGTAGTGCCCGTGGTTCACCTTGTAGGCGTTGTTGAATTTGCAATAGTGAGCCGCCGTGCCCTGTTCGTGGTGGGCCGCAGGTTTGGCATTGAAGTAGCACTGACAGAACATCGGGCAACTACAGGCCTCGATGGTGGTCGCGTTCAGTGCCCAGTCGGGCTTCGTGGTGTCAGTGGTGCTCATGGCGAGCAACGCGAGGACGAGAGAAATACCCCAAACTTTGAACATGCTTTACCTCCTCGGCGGGAAATTATGAGCGCAGGGGAGCAGTTTTGCAAGCGAATTGCGGGAAACACACAGCGGACAATTTGCCCCGTTCGCCCTGCGGAATTCGCCGGACGCTGTCACGAAGCCTGCATTTATTGAGTATTCATGCTGTAATAGAAGTATTCAATCCATGCCATCAGCCATCACAAGCCTGCGACGGCGCGCTAAAGCTCTGCACCGTAACTTGCGTGGAGCACGCATGGCTGCACGCGCTCTCGCGTCAACTGATCACCCGCTGCTGGCTCATATCATTCCCGTCCGCCGCTGCAATTTGAGTTGTACCTACTGCAACGAGTTCGATGATTTCTCGAAGCCCGTGCCGGCGGAAGAGATGTTCCGCCGCATCGACAAGCTGGGCGCGCTGGGTACGGCGGTGGTCACGATTTCCGGCGGGGAACCGCTGCTTCACCCTGAGTTGGATGAAGTGATCCGGCGCATCCGCTCGAACGGCATGATTGCCGGATTGATTACCAACGGATACTTTTTGGTGGCGGACCGAATCAAGCGCCTGAACCGCGCTGGCCTCGAATGGCTCCAGATCTCCATCGACAACGTGAATCCCGATGAAGTTTCGAAGAAGAGTCTGAAGGTCCTCGACAAGAAGTTGCAGCTTCTGGCCGAACATGCCGAGTTTCACGTGAACATCAATTCCGTAGTGGGCGGCGGAATTGCAAATCCGCAGGACGCGCTGACCGTTGGCAAGCGCGCCGTGGAACTGGGATTCAGTTCAACGATTGGAATTATTCACGATGGCAGTGGGCAGGTGCAGCCGCTGAACGAGGAAGAGCGCCGCATCTACGACGAGATGAAGTCGTGGGAGAAGCGCAGCTTCACCCGCATCAACGCCTTCCAGGACAATATTGCGAAGGGCCTGCCGAACGAATGGCGCTGCCGCGCCGGCGCGCGTTATCTCTACATTTGTGAAGACGGCTTGGTGCACTACTGCTCGCAGCAACGCGGCTATCCCGGAGTGCCGCTCGCGACCTACACGCAGGACGACATGCGCCGCGAATACCTCACCGAAAAAGGCTGCGCACCGCATTGCACGGTTTCGTGCGTGCACCAGGTTTCCGTCTTCGACGGCTGGCGCGCGCCACAGCATCCGGCGCCTGCGATCTCCTCGCCGGGGGTCGCACTGGTGCAGATCAAGTAGGCGAGGCTCTGCCGTCCGATTCTTCAGGCCTTCCCGCGCCAACGCCTGCGGCCGAAAACCAGAAGCATCCCCAGAAGCAATCCCGCAAGCCCCGCCAATAAGAACTGAAAGAAGGCGTGCCAGCGTTCGGGAGTGAGTTCAGAGTTGAGAGGATCGTGACTGCGCAAGGCTTCTAACCAGGCTTCGCCAACATGTCCCACGAAGAGTCCAACCGCGGCATTCAAAAAGGCTGCCCAGACGAAGCGCTCGGGCCACTTCCAGGCGCAGAACAGAATCAGGGCAAACATGGCGAGTAAGCCGACGATCCAATGCTCACGCCATTCCATGCTGAGCCGGTGGTGATGACTGCGGGCGAGGTGCCAATCGAGGTGAACGACGACCCACAGGATCAGGATCGCCGGGATGGAAAGATACTTCCGCACAAAGATCGGACGCGCGTTACTTCTTCGGTTGCGCCGACGGCGGCAGAATCCCGTTCAGCCGCAAGTACATGGCGGCCGAAGCGTAATGATCAGCCCAGCCGCTGGCCAGGCCCAGCGCCGCCATGGCGCGCGGAAACTGGCGTCCGCCGAAGACGTCTACGCTGTCACCGAGTTTGGAGTCGTCCATCTTGCCGAGGGCATCGGCGCAGAAATCGAACGAAGCGGTGGCCGAGGCGAGAAGCTTATCTTTGGCATCGGTTTCCTTGGGCTCTTCGACTTTCGGTGCGGCAACGTCGGCCGCTTTGGAGCACAGCATATTGTTGGAGCCGATGATGTGAACGACCAGATGCGCAAACGTCATCTGATCGGGCGTGGGCTTGTAAGCGAACTTGTCGGCCGGCATGGCGGTGATCGCCCCGAGAATGTTATTACGCGAGCGCGGCTGCAGCATGCGCAATGCGGCCGTCACCGGATCTTTCGTCGGCGACGCCGCCGGGGAGGCGGGCGCGGCGGACGCAGCCGAGCTCTTTTCCTGGCCAACGGCACCAGATGCACAAATTAACAGTGCGAGAAGTGCAAGTGTGTGTTTCACAAAACTCCTCCTGATATTTTTTTCGAATCAACGGACCAGCCGTTCCCGCTGTGAAGTCCGGCCAGTCCGTCATAAAACCTACGAGAACGCCGCACCGATCGATGCACCCAGCAGCGTGAAGAATGCCCACCAGCCGAAGACGATGGCATACGCTGTGCCGCTCTTTACCTTGCTGACGCGAGTGAAGCCGATTGCCGTCAGAACCAGAGTCCAGATCATGAAAATGTCGAGCGCGGAAGCGATGCTGTACAAGAACACGCCGTCCGCCGGATTCATAAAATAGCCTGGGTTGGTGGCCAGCGGATTCTGGAATGAAAACGAGTCGGGGCTCATTCCGGCCAAAACCGAAGCGGCGGACAGCAACGACTTCAGAATAAGCGGCAGGGCGGCGTAAATGACAATCGCGAGCGACACTTTGAAGGACACGCCGGCATTGGCGGCGAACTTGAAGGTGGCGAACAGCGCGGCCGCAATGATGATCCAGATAATCAGCGTGATTGCCGGGAAGACGTACGAGACGTACTTAGTACCAGTGGACCTTTGCTCGAGTTGGTGCTCGCGCTGGTCGGCGGGAAGTTTATCGAGTTGGGCGGCCTGCTTGGGCGCCATCTGCAGCTGGTTTTCCGTAACTTTGCGGAACCCGATCTTCTGGCCGACGCTGTAAACCAGAAACGTAGAGACGATTACCATCAGCAGGAACGGCGCCCACCAGCTCGCGTTGCGGCGCAGGTCGGTGAAGGTTTTCGAGGGCGCGATGAAAGTGTTGATGAGGCGCGCGCCTTCGGAAAGCGGAGCGGGTTCGGACGTGGAGGCGGACATTGGTGGGAGCGGAGCAGCAGCCATGTTTTCTCTCCTTAGGGATGCGCAAGGAATTCTAGCTGGGAGGAGGCTGCGAGACAAGCCGCGAGCGCAGGGGGAACAAGTTAGGATTAGCCCATGCAGAATGTGAAGCCAGTGGCGATGGCGGCGCTCGGCCTGGAACTGGCTCCGGCAGTTGTATTCGGGTTGGCCGTTGAACGGGTGGCGCGTGCTGAAGCCCGGTTCCTGGTTAAGCAACTGACGCGGCACTGGAAGCTCTTCCACGGTACTGCGGGTTTTCGCGGCGCCGCCTTTAAACAACAACTTCCGGGGTGGCTTCGAGCAGGCTGCGCGTGTAAGGATGTTGCGGGCGTTCAGTGATTTGTTGGGCTTCGCCGACTTCGACGATTTTTCCGCGATACATCACAGCGATGCGGGTCGAGAGATAGCGCATTACCGGCATCGAGTGCGAGATGAAAAGATAGGTCAGTCCGAAGTCGCGCTGTAGTTGAGCCAGCAGATTGACGATTTGCGCGCCCACGCTGACATCGAGGGCGGAGACAGGTTCGTCCGCCACGATGAATTTGGGACGCAGCGCCAGCGCGCGGGCGATGCCGATGCGCTGGCGCTGTCCCCCGCTGAATTCGTGGGGGAAGCGTTGCAGGACGGATTCGTCGAGGCCGACGGCGCGGAGGAGTTCGATGACGCGGGCACGGCGGGCGGCTTTCGTGGCACCCCCGGTCGTTACGCTGGCATGAATGATCAATGGTTCGGCGATGATGTCTTCGACGCGAAAGCGGGGGTCGAGCGAGGCGAAGGGATCTTGAAAGATGATCTGCATATCGCGGCGCAGGCGTCGCATTTCGCTGGGGCTGGCGGCGAGCAGATCGCGGTCTTCAAAGCGGATATTGCCAAAAGTCGGCTTGACGAGGCGCAAGATCAAGCGTCCGAGCGTGCTCTTGCCCGAGCCCGATTCGCCCACGAGTCCGAGAGTTTCGCCTGTGTGAATATCGAGCGAGACAGCGTCGACGGCGCGTACTTCTCCACTGCCTCTGGTCTTCCCGCCCAGCACGGATTCGCCTTGCGGATAAATCTTGGTCAGGTTGCGGATTTCGACAAGCGCCATTTTGTATTCTCAATTCTAGAATAGAGAATGAATCGGAGCTATTGAATCGCAATCATGGGCACCGCCGCCAACGCGGCCAGCAGGCCGACGAGCCGCCAGCGCGTAAAGTGCTCATTCAGGAACACGCGGGCTAGGACTACAGTTACAGCGGGATAGAGCGACGAGATGACAACGGCTTCGTCGAGGCGTCCGGTTTGGCTGGCGTAAACGAAGAGAATGGTGCCCAGGGAGTCGATACAGCCGGTCAACACGCCCCAGCGCACGCCGGCGGGAGTGATGTCGCGAAATTTCCCGACCAGTAGAACAATCAGAGCGGTGATGATCAGGCCGCCAGCGCGGGTGAGCGACGCGATCCACAAGGCTGAGGCGTCTCCGGCTTTATGGATGCACAGATAAAAACTGGCAAAACCAATGCCGGCAAGAACGGCGAGGCCGATGCCTTCAGGCTTGCCGCCATCTTTTTCCTGGTTAGCTTCCGTGCGGGTGATGAGCCAGAGTGCAGTGGCGGCGAGGGCGAAGCCGAGGCGTGGGATCTTGCCGGGCAAGCCTGCGGTGAACATCGAAAAAACTGCCGGGATCGCGGCGCCGAGGACCGCGGCGACCGGCGCCGTGAGTCCCATTCTTCCCGAGGAAAGTGCACGATAGAAGATGGCGAGGGCTGCGCCTCCGGAGATGCCGCCAGCCAGGATCCAGGCGGCGCTGCGTCCCGAGGGGAAAGGCGCATGAGTGGCGGAGGCCAACGTGGCGACCAGAATCAGTCCGCCAAGGTTTACGACAGTGGTGAAAAGGAATGCGTTGGCGCGGCGAGTGGCGTAGCCTCCGAGGAAGTCGCTGGTGCCCCAGGCCAGGACGGCGGCCAGTCCGTAGGCGGCGGTCGAGACTTGGGGCGAGGCGGACATGTTCGACGAGGGTAACATGCACCGTAAAACATGCGCTTGCTGGCGGTGAGGGCCGGAGCGTTGTATGTACAAATGTTCCGGTTGAATGTTCCAACTGGAACATAACTGCGTTTTTATCGGAACGCTGTGGAAATCTCGGAAAATTCGGAAAACCACCTTAAAGCTATAGTCTGTGGGCGGCAAGTGGCTGGAAGGGATGGGGTTAGTGACAGGCCTAGAAAAGTGGCAGAAAAGACACAGGGCGAAGGGAAAGCGGCGGAAAGAGCGAACGAGACCGGCAGTCGGCGCCCGAGAACCAACCATCAAATCGGACTTAGCTTTTGGCTCTACGAACTGCGCGATCAGAGATCCCCGCGCTGAAGGAAGCCAAGGCCGAGTTCGCCAAGCTGCAGTAAACGCCAAGCAGCATTTATGACACTAGCCTTTCGCCGCAGGATAAAGTATTACAGGCGATGAGGTGCCGTGATGTCTCAAGTCGCTTCCGTTCCGCCTCTTCCGATTAGTCCGATCGAAGGCCGGCCTTCATACTTCCGCTATGTGCTCTTCACTCTGGTGGCGCTGGTAGGACTGGTTGTCATCCTGGAAATGCGACTGGTAAATTCTCCGGCTGGGAAGGAAGCGGCACAAAGAATTCTCGGCGACGCAAGGGTGCGCGCCGAGTTCGGGGAAGACGTCCACATCCCCTTCGCATTTGGATGGGCCTTTGCTAATCGGGCAGGGATCTACGCCTACGTTACTGGAAAGAACGCTCATGGCTTTGCCAACGTCGATGTGCGCATCTCCGGAGCCTCGTGGTTGATTACGAATTTGGAACTTCATAACCCGGCCGAGGGACACTCGATCAACCTTGCCAAACCCGAATCTCCTGCCAGGCTCGACCAGTTGCAGGGGACGGGCAGCCTTTATTTCGTGGCCCTGGGAGACTTGGCAAGCAGTGACGTCAGCGAGCTGGTCAGTTTCTTTGAGAAAGGGTTTGGGATTTCGGCGAAGATCCTGCCCCCGATGACTTTGCCTGACGAAGCCTACGACTCGCGCCGCAAGCAGTGGGTTGCGGAAATGCTGGTGCAGGCGATGGTGGAGAAGTACCCCGAAATAGCGGGCAATCCTGATTCCAGAATCGTGGGTGTTCTGGAAGGCGATACTTACATACGGAGTTGGAACTGGAATTTTACCTACAGCTACCGCGAGAACGAAAAATATTCTGTCATTCCCACGGCCCGCCTGGATCCCAGCTTCGATCAGTTCCCGGCGAGTCCAGCGATCCGGAGGGAGCGCCTGCGGAAAGTAGCGATGAAGGCTGTTGGTCTGTTGTATCTGGACTTCAAAGAATCATCCGATCCGCAAAGCGTGGACGCGATTGAAGCGTCGATCGAGGACATCGATCGCATGGGCAACGTTTACCTGGCCTCGGATGTGCGAACGCGTCCCACAACTCAAAATATTGACGGAACTCCGTGTTTTACTTTTTTCGGCGCAAATGTCACGGGAGCGCCATTGCGCAAACCGATTGCCCCCTGCTGGCAGTATCGCGACGACAGCGAAACCAGTCAGTTCCAGATTGACCTGACACACGGCAAATTCACGTCGACGCACAACGATCTCTACCGCGGTGGCCCGGTGCCTCTGCAGTTGCAACGTATGAACTTCAGTTATCACTTCGATGACAGAGTCCGCGCCTTCGGGAAGAGTTCCTGGCAAAGCCTCGATGACACTGTCTGGTCTACGGACCCCAACAGCATTCAGAACATCAGCATCAACGGCGTTCTATACAACAGGATTACGCCGGGAACTGGTTTTTCACCAACGGCCAGATACCGTGCGGGTGCGAATGCAGGCGCCTTCAGTTATGCGTTGCTGACTTGGGAAAACGGGGGATGGAGGATTGATACCCGCGACGGCGAAGTGTGGCGGTATCTGGGTTGCGGTCCGAACACACGCGTGCAGTGCTACTACATGAGCATGACAGATATTGCAGGAGACGGCATCGAGGTGCGGCGGGATGTGACCACGACGGGTCACATGCAGCAGGTTTCACAGAAGACGAACATCAACTTGCCCGTCGCGACCGCCCACGATCACATGTGGACACCGGTCTACGATGGAGACAGAATCACCGAGATTCACGACAGCGACGGCCGCATTGCGCACTATACCTACGATCGCGAACAGTACCTCACCGACGTGGAAGCCGACGGCCACCGCATGCACTATGACTACGACGATGCACATCGAATCACGGGCGTGGTTGAGAATGGTCGCACGCTAAAAATCCACTATGATTCCGAAGGACGGCCGGATCGGGTCGATTTCGCGAATGGCTCGGAATACAGCATTCGGTATTCGCAAGAGGCTATCGAGGTAACCGGGCCGGCTGCGAAGTACACAGTAACCGTCTTGCCCAGCTACTACCGGGTCGAAGAGCGAAGGTAGTTCGGCCGGCTGCGTTGTTAGCCAATTGATTAAATGCCGGCAACGGAATAGTCTGGTGCGTGTTTTTGGAGGTTGATGATGCGAATTTTTCTGATGGTGACCCTGTGCTTGGCTCTTAGTGCGCCCGGCCTTGCGCAAACTTCTGACACCGATGCGGCCACAAGAGACGACATAATTCTCTACCTTCGCACCATGCGCTCGCACGACCTGATGCAGCGGACAATGGAGGTGCAGTTTCAGTCCATTCAGCAATTGATGCACGATCAGCTTCTGCAGGAGAAGGGCACCATTCCCCCGGAGTTCGATGCCCACATGAAGAAGATGATGGACGAACTGCGTAAGGGCATGCCGGTAGACGAGATCATTGACGCGATGATTCCCGCGTACCAGAACCACTTCACCAGAAGCGATGTCCAGGCCATGAATGCGTTCTACTCCTCTCCGGTTGGCCAGAAGGTACTGGAGCAACTACCTGCAGTCATGCAGGAAGGCATGCAGGCTGCGATGCCGATCATGAACAAGTATCTGACCGAGTGGAAGGACCGCATGGCGCAGGATGTGAAGGAACTGGACAAGAGTTCGCCGCAAAAGAAGGTGATACCGCTCCAGGCCGCGCCGGCACCGCCTGCCCAATAGTGAAAGCCGGAGTATTCCGTCTTGGCACGGCCTTCTCGCGTGTTAAAATTTTTATAAGCCGCTTCCTTACGAGAACTCAGGTTTTAAGAGACCACATTGATCGAACTGGCACCTTCGATTCTTTCGGCGGACTTTGCCCGTCTGGGTGAGCAGGTGCGCGCCGCGGGTGAAGGCGGCGGTAGTGTCATCCATGTGGACATCATGGATGGGCACTTCGTCCCGAACCTTACGATTGGGCCTCCGGTGGTGAAGTCGTTGCGCAAGGTTACGAAGTTGCCGCTCGACTGCCATCTGATGATCGAGAATCCGGACGAGTTCATTCCCGCGTTTGCCGATGTGGGGGCGGACTGGATTTCGGTGCATCAGGAAGCTTGCCGGCACTTGAACCGCACACTGCATCTCATCAAGAGCCACGATTGCCTGGCGGGGGTAGTGATCAATCCGGCGACGCCGGTGGATGCTTTGGCCGAGGTGCTCGACATCGTGGACTATGTGCTGGTGATGTCTGTGAATCCGGGATTTGGGGCGCAGAAGTTTATTCCGGCAACGTTGCACAAAATGCGGCAATTAGCTGAGATTCGCAGCCAACGCGGGCTCATGTACCGCATCGAAGTAGATGGTGGGGTCGCGCTCGACACGGTGGGCGATGTGGTGCGGGCGGGTGCGGAAATTCTGGTGGCGGGCAACGCCGTGTTCGGTAGCGGTGATCCAAATAAGGATGACCCAAGAAAGAATGCAGAAGGGCTGCTGAAGGCGGCGACTGAAGCGGCGTTGTTGAAGGTCTAGCGGCCGCCGCAGAAAGAAAGCAGCCGCGCTTCGCGCGGCGGACAGCCGAGGGCGGCTGTCCCCACACAAGAGCATTTCGAGGTCTTAATGTCACATCTTTCACGTCGTAGTTCATTTATTCCGGTGCTGGGTCTGGTGCTGGCGATTACTGTCGGCTGCACCAACAAGAAGTCTGTCAATCCGCTGGCTAATGTGGGGTCGAAGCAACCCGATAAGGTGTTGTTCGATCGGTCCATGGACGCGATGCGGCACAACCGCTTCGATGTGGCGCGTATGACGTTGCAGACCTTGATCAACACCTATCCGGACTCGGAGTTCATCGCGCGGGCGAAGCTGGCGGTAGGTGATTCCTGGTACGCGGAGGGCGGGACGGCGTCGCTGGCGCAGGCGGAACAGGAATACCGCGACTTCGAGACTTTCTTTCCGAACATGCCCGAGGCGGCCGAGGCGCAGTTGAAGATCGCCAACATCCAGTATCAGCAGATGGAGAAGTCGGACCGCGACTACACCCACGCCAAGCGGGCGGAGGATGAGTACCGGAACCTGATCATGCAGTATCCGGACAATCCGAAGTTAGTGAAGGAAGGAAAGCTGCGGCTGCTGGAAGTGCAGGAAGTGCTGGCCGACCGGGAGTTTGGGATTGGAAGGTTCTACTACCTGCGGCAGTCGTTTGCCGCGTCGATTGCGCGGCTGCAGTCGTTGGTAGAGAAATATCCGCTGTACAGCCGCGCCGATGAAGCGCTGTATCTGCTCGGTCAGAATTATGAATTGCAGATCGCGCAGTTGCGGTCGAGACCGGTGTGCACTGCGGCTGGCGTGCCCGCTGGTTGCGTCGGGAAGGAAACGGAGAAGGCCAATTACATTGCAGGATTGACCAGGCAGGCAACATCGGCGTACTCGCAGATCATTACGCGGTATCCGGTAATGGATCGTGGGGATGACGCGAAGAAGCGGCTGGCAGCTCTGCATCAGCCGATTCCACGGCCGACGAAGGCGGCAGTAGCGCAGAACCGCAAAGAGGAAGAAAGCCGGCGGGAGGCTACTACGTATGACCGGGCAATGAGCTTGTTGAAGAAAGGACCGGACACGGCTGCGGCGGCAAAAGTGGGAGAGCCTCCTTTAGTTGATCCGGTCCCGGTGGCGGCCAGAGACGTAGTTTCAACTACCATGCGACAAGCCATGGGACCGGCGGCCGGCGAACACGGGGTAAGCGGGGAAATCGTGAAAGGTGGGCCGCCAGCGGCGAACGAGCCAGCTCCAAGGTCGGATGCGCCTCCTGCGTCGGCGAATGGGACTCCTTTTGCGGGGTCGAATACCCCGGCGGATCCAAACGAACTCAAGCCGGCGGCGCCAGACGCCAACGAACTGAAGCCCGGTCCTCCAGATCCGAATGAGCTGAAGCCTGCTGCGAGTCCCGGCGCCGCGCCAGCTGATGCAGCCGTACCCCCGCCCGTGCAGGTCAACGAGATTCAGCAGGGACAAGCATCGTCAGGAACCGGGACTGTCGACAGTTCCAGTTCCACCTCGAACCTGGCCAGCGACCAGGATATTTCGAGCAGCAAGAAGAAGAAAAAGAAGGGATTGAAGAAGGTCATCTCGTTCTAACCGGAGCCCTCCGCTGTAAAAACCCCATCTATCACTGGCCACGCGCGGTAGGTGCTGACCACTGGTAACCGGGTAACATCCCGTCTGATCATTGACTTACATCGACGGGCAGGTTACCTTCGCGTTATCTCCCCTCATCAGAGGAATTTCCTTGGCTCGGAAGATACTGCTTGCCGACGACAGCGTGACCGCCCAGAACATGGGGCGCAAAATCCTCGCGGACGCGGGCTATGAGGTGATTGCCGTTAACAACGGCTCGGCCGCGCTGAAGAAGATCGCCGAGCTGAAACCCGACCTCGTCATTCTGGATGTTTATATGCCCGGCTACAGCGGGCTGGAGGTGTGCCAGCGCCTCAAGGAATCGCAGGAAACGGCGCGGATTCCGGTGTTGCTCAGCGTAGGCAAGCTGGAGCCTTTCAAGCCCGAAGAAGCGCAACGGGTTCGGGCGGACGGTTTCATCGTCAAGCCATTTGAAGCCAGCGAACTGTTGAGCGCTTTGTCGAAGCTGGAAGACAAGGTGGTTCCGCGCGCCGAGCCGTCCAAGCCGGGGCGCTTTGCGCGGGCGATTGCGGCGGCGGAGGAATCCGACCGCGGCAGCCGGAGCCAACCTGCGGGAGACCAGAACGGATGGAAGAATCGGATCGGTTTCCCCCACGAGAAGACAGGGTCCGCGGAAAAAGCTGCCGACGAGTCTTCGATCTACAACCCCATGAATCGGGACCTCCGGACGGTGGTGGAAACCGCCGGGGAGAAGGCTGCGGGAAAGGCTGCCAGCCAGCAAGAAAGGCGGCAAGAAGCCGCTGAAACCGGCGTAGATGTGGCTGCACTCGCTCCGGCCGGCTTGCCGATTGATGTTACGCCGGAAGAAGTTGCAGCAATTGCGGCTGCAGCAGCGCAAATACAGATGGCAGGGGCGGCCACCCAGGATGAGCATCGCGCTTCTGAAGGCCAGGTTACCGAAACCCAGCTTACCCAAACCCAGGTCACCGAAACCCGGGTCACCGAAACACTGACTCAGGCGAGTCCAGAGACGACTCCGCACGAAGTCGGAGAATCCCTTCCGTCCGTGCCGGATGTTTACGGCCAATCACCGGTGACCGCGGACTCGAAAGCGGAGGCTCCGCAGGAGAGCAAAGACGAAAGCACGCTCTACGGCGCAACTGAGGTTGAGGCTGATCATCGCCGCAATGGCGACGGGAGCCCGGAGGAACTTCAGGATGTGCCCGTGACCATGGCGGCCACGGCTGAGTCGGCATCGCGATGGACAGCGGTACCGGTTGCCCTCGAGGGCGAAGAGGGAACTATCTCGCTCGACCAGGAAATGCAGAAGGCGTATGCCGCCTTTGTGGCCACGGAGACAGACTCTGCCGCTGCCGGAAGCGTGCGGGAGGAGCAGGCCGCTACCGCCGAAGAATTCTCTACACCGGCAGAAGCAAAAGCAGAAGCGTCAGCCGCGGCGAGTTCGGTTCCGGAACATGAGCTTGTTACGGAGCCCCAGCCTGCTATCGCGGCCAACGCGGAACCTGCGCAATCTGAAGCGGAAGCTTTCATCGAGGCCGCCGGGCCGGCCCTCGTTCCAGTGGATGTTGCGCCCGTTGAGGCCAATGCCAAAACTCCAGGTCTCGAATTGGCAGAGCCGATTCAACATGCGATGCCAGTTGCAGAGTTTATGACTCCTGTCTCGGAGGCAGAAGTTGCCGGCCTTGCCGGTCTTGTCGGGCTCGGTGCGCAGGTGCAGGAACCCGCCCCGGAGGCTGAACTTCCGATGGCGGAAGCACAGACCGTAGCGAGCCGAGCCTTCGCTCCCATAGTCAGGGCCACGGAACAGATAGCGGAAGGCGTAGCGGAACCCGCCGCGGAACCGAAGCCGGACCCCGAGACCGTGAAGAGCACCGCGGCAGCATGGGCCAGTTGGCGTCAAATCCGCGATACCAGTAAAGGCAGCGAAGTGGCGCAGGCCCCGGACACGGAATTCGAAGTGCCTCAGTCCGCCCCGGCGGAAACCGCGCGGGCAGTAGCGGCCGGCGCTGAACAGACTGTGCAGGAAGCCTCAGCCGCGGCGAGCGGCAGTCCCACAGATGTCGCCAGCATCGTGGACAGCGTCCTGGCCGATCTTCGCCCCAAGCTCATGGCAGAGATCTCCCGCAAAATGGCGGAGAAGAAGTAAGCAGCTTTCAGTTCTCAGCCGTCACCTCTCAGCTTTTTCCACTCTAGATATGAAGATTCGCGTCCCTCATCCGTTTGACCCTTCTTTTCTCGCGCCTGTAAGATCAAAAGTCTTAACCACAGAGGACACCGAGGCGCACAGGGTAAACCCAGATCTGCACTGTGATCCTCTGTGTTCTCTGTGGTGAAGGTTTTCCTGACTGCTAGTTGATCTCCCCATGCCGCACGACTTGCCCAAATCCTACGAGCCGGGTGCGATTGAAACGCGCTGGGCCGAGTACTGGATCAAGGAAAAACTATTCTCCGTGCCCACGCCGGCTGAAGGCGAGACGCGGCCGGTATTCACCCTGCTGCTGCCTCCTCCGAACGTGACCGGCCGCCTGCACATGGGCCACATGCTGAACCAGACGCAGATGGACATCATCGTGCGCTGGCATCGGATGCGCGGGTTCGTCGCCCTCTGGCTTCCGGGGACGGACCACGCTGGCATCGCGACGCAGATGATGGTCGAAAGGCAACTCGCGAAAGAAGGCAAGAAGCGCCGCGACCTGGGCCGGGACAAATTCATCGAGCGCGTATGGGAGTGGAAAAAGCTCTACGGCGGAGCGATCCTCGACCAGATGAAGCGCCTCGGCGCATCTGTCGACTGGGATCGCGAGTATTTCACGATGGACGAAAATCTTTCGCGCGCCGTGCGCGAGGTTTTTGTCCGGCTATATGAAGAAGGACTGATCTACCGCGGCAAGTACATCGTGAACTGGTGTCCGCGATGCGAGACGGCGATCTCCGATCTCGAAGTGAAGCACGAAGAGGTTGCGGGAAAGTTGTGGGAGATTCGTTATCCGGTGGTCGGAACTGACGAGTTCATCACCGTCGCGACCACACGGCCAGAGACCATGCTTGGCGACACGGCCGTTGCAGTAAATGAAAAAGACGAGCGTTACACGCATCTGCACGGCAGGGAAGTTCTGCTGCCGCTGATGAATCGCGAGATCCCGATCATCACGGATGAACTGGCGCAGCCGGAGTTCGGCACCGGCGCGGTGAAAGTGACTCCGGCGCACGATCCCAACGATTTCAAAGCCGGCAAGCGGCACAACCTACCCGAGATCGACGTGATGGACGAGCACGCGCACATGAACCAGAACGCCGGCGCGTACGCGGGGCTCGACCGCTATGAAGCGCGGAAGCGAGTGCTGGCGGATTTGCAGGAGCAGGGATTTCTGGTGGGCGAAAAGGATCACACACTCGCCCTCGGCAAGTGTGACCGTTGCGGCACAGTAGTCGAGCCGCGGCTTTCCGAGCAGTGGTTCATCAAGATCAAGCCTCTCGCCGACCGCGCCATTCAGGCCGTCGAGAGCGGCGAGATCACGATCGTCCCCGACAACTACCTCCAGATTTATCTGAACTGGATGAACAACATCTACGACTGGTGCATCTCGCGCCAGTTGTGGTGGGGACATCGCATCCCCGCGTGGACGTGCGATGACTGCAAAGAAATTATCGTCGCCCGGGAAACTCCCGCGAAGTGCACAACGTGCGGGAGCGCGAAGCTGGAGCAGGTTTCAGACGTTCTCGACACCTGGTTTTCGTCGGGACTGCTGCCCTTCACGACGCTGGGCTGGCCGGAGAAGACGCGCGACCAGGCGGTTTTCTATCCGACCACGCTCTTGATCACCGCATACGAAATTCTTTTCTTCTGGGTGGCGCGCATGATCATGTTCGGCTGCCACTTTATGCAAGGGCACGAGCAGGATCCCGCACTGAAGAAGGCCAGCGGCTGGGGGCAGAAGAAGAACGACAGTGTGCCCTTCCGGCAGGTTTACATCCATGCCCTGGTGCGCGATGCTGACCGGCAGAAGATGTCGAAGACCAAAGGCAACGTGATCGACCCACTGGAGATCATTGATCGTTTTGGCACGGATGCAACGCGCTTCACCCTGGCGGCGATGGCCGCGCCGGGGACCGACATTGCGTTCAACGAGAGCCGCACGGATGGTTATCGCGCCTTCGCCAACAAAATCTGGAACGCGGCCCGGTTCATGTTCATGAATGTGGATCGTGTCGAGCCGGGCCTGCGGCCGGGCGGGACAACCGGCGGCTGCGAGTGTTCCCACATGGGTGTTGCGGAGTTCGCAGTTGGGACTCTCGAAGACCGCTGGATTCTTTCGCGCTTCAACCGCGTTGCTGCGGAGGTTAACGATGCACTTGCCACCTATCGCTTCCACGAAGCGGCGAATCGCATCTATGATTTTTTCTGGGGAGAGTTTTGTGATTGGTATCTGGAGCTGATCAAGCCCAGGCTGAACTTTGTCGAAGGTGCCGACACTGCGCCCGCCCGCGCTGCCTGCGGCAATCTGGTCAATGTGTTTGATGCAGCACTGCGCTTGCTGCATCCTGTGATGCCGTTCATCACTGAAGAAATATGGCAGGCCATTTACGAAGGCAAGCCGCCGCTGAAGTCGATTGCGCTGGCGGGATATCCGCAATCCGACGAGAAGCAATTCGATCTCGCCGCCGAGACAGAAATGGCGATCCTCCAGGATTTGATTGTGAACGTGAGAAATGTGCGGGCAGAATTGAAGGTTGAAACCAAGTTCAGGGTTCCCATCGAAGTATTTGCACATGAACCTGGGATTCGCGCGATGATTGAGCAGAACCACGGCGCGGTGGAGCGGCTGGCGAATGTGGAGAAGGTCACGTTCGTTGACAGTTCGCTCGCGAAACAGGCTGGTGCGCGCAGCACAGCGCGCTTTGATGTTCACGTCATATACGAACGAAAGATCGACGTCGCTGCCGAGCGCGAGCGGTTGACAAAAGAACTGGAGAAGATCGAAAAAGAATACGCAAACAATCAGCGTCAATTGAGCAACGAACAATTCCTGGCCAAAGCGCCAGAGAAAGTTGTCGAAGGATTACGCCGGCGCGCGCAGGAACTGACCGCCCTGCGAGATAAGGTAAGGAGCCAGTTGGATGAGTTAAGGTGATGCAGGCGGATCTTCGATCCTGCCTGGACAGCCGAGGCGGCTGCCTCCACACGTGTCGTTGCAGGTACTCGCCACTGACCACTGGACACTGATCACTGCTATGGACTTTAACAGCCGACGCATTACCGCGATTCTGGAGAACGCCCTGCTCGAAGACCGGGCAACGCGCGATGCGACCAGCTATGCCTGCATCGACGCCAATCAGCGTGCATCCGCCACCATCCTGGCCAAACAAGACTGCGTTCTGGCCGGCATTGGCTGCGTAGGGCGCATCCTCGATGTCTATGCTGTGCTCGATGGGGCAGTCACTTCGCACTACGAAGTCACTACGCATCCAGAAATTTTCGATGGCGTACGGCTGCACAAGGGGCAGTCGGTCGCGGTGATCCGGCACAATGCGCGGGTGATCCTGTCGTGCGAGCGCGTAATCCTGAATTTCCTGCAGCGCATGAGCGGCATCGCCACTCTGACGCGGAAGTTCGTGGACGCCGTCTCCGGTACCAAGGCACGCGTTCTCGATACCCGCAAGACCGCCCCCGGACTGCGCATGATCGACAAGTACGCGGTGCGGTGCGGCGGCGGCCAGAATCACCGTCTCGATCTCTCCGACGGTGTGCTGATCAAGAACAACCATATCGTGTTGGCAGGGGGCATCGTGCCGGCGATAGAGCGCGCGCTGCACAACCGGCGTGGCTCACAGATCCTTGAGATCGAGGTGCGCACGCAGGAAGAACTGGAGCAGGCGCTGACCCACGGCGCAGAGGCGATTCTATTGGACAACATGACTCCGGAAGACGTGCGCCGTGCGGTCGAACGCTGTGCGAAACTTGAGCACCGCATTCCAATCGAGTGCTCGGGCGGCATCCGGCTGGAAAATGTTCGCGCCTACGCCGAGACTGGCGTAGATTTCATTTCCGTCGGCCTGCTTACTCACTCGCCCCAGGCAACGGATATGAGCCTGCGGGTGGTCCCAGCGTAACGGGAAAGCTGTCCCTTCGGACACCTTCTTGCCCTTCGTGGCAAATGCTTCATTTGGCTTTTTTACTCCGCTCCAGCATAATTCCCGCATTAAGAAGACAGGGACAACTCGAGGCAGGCGGTTTTCGCAGGCGAGTGCCCCCGCGCCACACGAACAACTCACCGACATTCGCCTCGGCCACATCGTACGCCTGTTGATGGAGCACGCCACCGTCGTGGTTAGCGGAACCAAGATCGCGCAGGAGATTTCGTCGAACCGCTCCGAAGTCTGGCGGCTGATTCAGCAGTTACGCGGGCTGGGCGTGGATGTGGCGGGGCATCCGGCGACCGGATATCAGCTGAAATCGGTTCCGGATCTGCTGCTGCCTGAAATTCTGGCGCCGCTGCTTCGCGGCACGATCTTTGACGCTCAGCTTCATCATTTCTACAAGATTGGCTCGACCAACGCCGCAGCCATGGCTGCCGCTGCGGAGGGCGCACCTGAAGGCAGCGTGTTCCTTGCCGAGGAACAAACCGCGGGGCGCGGGCGCGGAGCGCACTCTTGGCAGTCGGCGCGCTCGGCCGGGATTTACTGCTCGGTGGTGCTGCGTCCGGCGCTGCCGCCTTCCGAAGCGCTGGTGCTATCGTTGGCCGCGGGGTTGGCCGTGCGTGCGGCAATTGAACACGTAGACGAGCGCGTGAGCGCCGACTTAAAGTGGCCCAATGATGTGCTGATCGCCAGCAAGAAAGTCTGCGGCATTCTCACCGAGATGAACGCCGAAGTCACGCGGGTACGCTACCTCGTTGTGGGAATTGGCATAAATGTAAACCATTCGGCATTTACGAAAGAACTCGAGGGCGAGGCGACTTCTCTTCGGCTGGCGACGGGAAGCGAATGGTCACGAGTGGAACTAACGGCGGCTTTGCTAAAATCGCTCGACCGGGAATATCGTCTATTGAGCACAAGCAAGGACGCGCGGCGATCGATTCTACAGCGCTTTGCCGAACAGTCGTCGTGGGTCCGGGGTAAACGAGTTCGTATCGAAGAGAACGGTTCGAGAGTCGAGGGAATGACGGAAGGCCTGGATGAGCGCGGCTTCCTGCAGGTGCGGACTGCGCAAGGATTGCAAACCGTTTTGAGTGGTACGGTAAGAGCAGGGGAGGCTTGAAAGCGATTTCATAAACGGTTTGGGGCGGGCACGCTTCAAGAGCCTGCCCTGAGCGAAGCCGAAGGGTCCGTCTAGGCGTCAAAGAATTCGGGTATCGCTCCTGAGGAGCCCGCTTTCTGCATGCTAACTGCTGATTGCTTCAAAGACTGACTATCATGCTTTTTGTTCTCGATGTCGGCAATACGAATACGGTGCTCGGGGTCTTTGCCCCGGGCGAGGAGACACCCTCCGGCGGAGATGTTGCCGCTACTGCGCGTTACCAGCGGCTGGTCGCCAACTGGCGCGTCGCGACCCGTCAGAGCAGCACAGTCGACGAATACGGCGTGCTGTTCCGCAATTTGTTCTCGATGGCCAGCCTGGAGGCTTCGGGGATTCATGGCATCGTGATCTCATCGGTAGTGCCCCCGCTCGATCCCGTGCTGCGGCAGGTGTGTGAACGCTACTTCAATTCCAAGCCGCTATTGATCGAGCCGGGAGTCAAAACCGGCATGCCGGTGCAGTATGACAATCCCGCGGAAGTTGGCGCGGATCGCATCGTCAATGCTGTGGCTGCATTTGAAAAGTATGGCGGTCCCTGCGTGATTGTGGACTTCGGTACCGCGACCACATTCGACTGCGTTTCCTCGAAGGGCGAGTATCTCGGCGGAGTGATTTGCCCCGGAATCGGCATTTCCGCCGACGCGCTCTTTCAGCGCACCGCGCGCCTGCCACGCGTGGAGATCCGCAAGCCCGCGCGCGTCATTGGCACGAACACGGTGGGCAGCTTGCAGTCGGGACTCTACTACGGCTACCTCGGCCTGGTGGATGGCATTCTCGAACTTCTGCTCGGCGAATTGGGCAAAGATACGAAAGTGATTGCCACCGGCGGCCTCGGACCGATGATCGGCACGGGATCAAAGTACATCAAGACTGTAGATGATTTTCTCACCCTCGAAGGCCTGCGCATCATCTGGGAGCGAAATGTGGCGACGCGGTCGGGGCTCGTGCCGAAAGCTGCATCACAGTCGTCGCAGACCTCCTCCAAGACCAGGAATGGCGGCAGGGAACGTGCCGCTTCCACTCCTCGTTCCACCCGCTGAGCCGCCGTGGAGGATCAACTCAATTACTTCAACTACTTTACAGAAATCGAGGAGCAGTTCCTGCGTCGGCGCGGTGGCGGCCTGCTTCTTACAACCCTCGACTGGGCGCTGATCGAGACCTGGAAGGATGCAGGAATTCCTCTCCAAGCGGCCTTGCGCGGGATCGACGCCGCGTTTGACAAGTATGAACAGCGTCCGTCGAAAACGCGGAAGATCAATGGTCTGGGGTGGTGCGCGCAGGCAGTGTTGACGGCAGCGGAAGAGATGAAAGAAGCGGCAGTGGGCACAGCAAGCTCAGAAGCGTCTGTATCGACCAAATCAGGTGCAGGACAAGGCTTTGAGCCAGAGACGATCGCCGCATTCCTGTGCCGAAATGCCGATCTGCTGGAAGCCGCAAAGCTCCCGCGAACCGTCGGAATCTCCGTTCATGCGGTCGCAGAAGAGTCCGCTGCCACGCTGCGCCGGCTCGCCCAGGAGATCGAGGGCAAGAAATCCAGCTCCAGACTCGAAGACCTGGAGCGCCGCCTCACCGTACTCGAAGAAAAGCTTTTCGCGGCATTGCTCGCCGCCACTCCGGATGAAGACATTGTGACAGTTCGCGCTCAGGCCGATCGCGAACTCGCTCCCTATCGCCGCAAGATGGCGGCCGCCCAGATCGAGCAACTGCTAAAACAATACGTCCACAAGCGCCTTCTGGAAAAATATGGCCTACCGCGGCTAAGTCTGTTCTACCTGTGAGCACCTGAGATCGATCCATGACTCACTCCTTCGATGCACTCATCCTCGGCGGTGGCGCGGCGGGACTGATGTGCGCCATCGAAGCCGGCAAACGCGGCCGCCGCGTCGCAGTGCTCGAACGCGCGGATAGGCTCGGCAAGAAAATTCTGATCTCCGGCGGCGGACGCTGCAATTTCACCAACCTCCAGTGCCGGCCGGAGAATTTTATTTCCTCGAATCCGCATTTTGCCAAGTCAGCCTTGGCTCGCTACACGCCTGCGGACTTTATCGCGCTGGTGGAAAAGCACGGTATCTCGTATCACGAGAAAACTCTGGGCCAGCTTTTCTGCGACCACTCCGCCCGCGACGTTCTTGCCATGCTGGAATCCGAATGCCACCAAGCCGGTGTGACCATCTTCCTTAACGCCAAGATTCGCGAAGTCGAGCAAACAGCCGACTTCGTCGTCCGCACCGCAAGTGAGGAATTTAGTGCCGCGGCGCTGGTGGTTGCCACCGGAGGCCTTTCGATCCCAAAGATCGGCGCAACATCGTTTGGCTACGACCTCGCCCGCCAGTTCGGGCTGAAGATCCGCGAACCCTGGCCGGGGCTCGTGCCCTTTGTGCTCGACGCCGAGGATTGTGCGCGCTACTGTGATCTGGCCGGCGTTTCAGCCGACGTAATCGCCTCCTCCGCAGGCCAGCGATTTCGCGAGAAGATGCTGGTCACGCATCGTGGCCTGAGCGGCCCGGCGATCTTACAGGCCTCTTCATACTGGAAAAAGCCGCAGCCCATCCTGATCGACCTCGCCCCTGGAAGAGAAGTCACCGCCGCTTTTCGCGATCCGGCGACACCAAGAACTCTCGCCGCACTTCGCGCAGAATTGCGAAAGTTTCTGCCTCACCGCCTCGCCGACCGCTGGCTCGAAGCGTACGCGCCAACTTCGTGGACGAATCAAGCCCTCAGAGATCTGGAAAAGCAGCTGCATGCCTGGACAATTTCCCCCGCGGGCACGGAAGGCTTCGAGAAGGCCGAAGTAACCGCAGGCGGCGTCGATACTGACGAACTCTCGGCCAAGACAATGGAGACCCGCACAATCCCGGGCCTATTCTTCATAGGCGAAGTCGTGGACGTCACCGGCCACCTCGGTGGCTTCAATTTCCAGTGGGCCTGGGCCTCGGGCGCCGCCGCCGGACGGGCGCTATGACGCTTGGCAACGGGAATATCGACCTCCGAAACATGCAAATTCCTTCACCTTGACAGGCTATCGCCCAGCCGTCAGTATTGCTTTCACCCCCTGCAGGGGCCCTCGTCCGGCAGTTTGGACACGCGGCCTCCGACCGGCGCCTGACAAAGTGAGGACTCCGCGATGAAGCCCACGTCTCTTTTCCTGTCACATTGTTTTTCCATCTTCACACTCTTACTCATCATCGGACTTACCGCCGCTCCAGCCCTCGCCCAATCGATCCCCGAGCACCATTCGAATGTCCTCGCCCTGGGCACAGTCACAGTACTTGGCTCAGCCACGTGTCCAGGAGGCGCGACCAAGGGAGCAACTTGCACATCGATCAATGTTGCCTGCCCCAGCATTCCGGATCTCACCGCAACCCTGAGTCAGGCTCTTCCCACCGGCACAGCCAAAGGCACCATCATCCTCCACAGCGGTTCCGGCGGCACCACTTTCTTCAACAGCGGCTTCGCCAACGCGTATCTCAATGACGGATTCCGCGTGGTTCAGCTCGCCTGGACCACCGACTGGGAAGTTGCTAACGGCGTAGGTCTGAAAAGTGCCTCCTGCCGCGGCGCTACCGTCTTCAAGTATGTGTTCGATAACGTGCAAGGCAAAGACCGCAGCACCGGATTCTGCGCCCAAGGCACCAGCGGTGGTGGCGCAGCTATTGCCTACTCGCTCACCCAATACGGGCTGGGAAACTTTTTCGATTACGTCGTGATCGCCGCCGGCCCCGGAGTGGCGCGAGTGGATTATGGCTGCGATGCGTCGCTGTACACCGGACCGCCTCTCGACCTGTGCCCGCTCATCACCAGCGCTCCCTACGTCTACTCTTTGGGATCGGCAAACAAAGTCAACACTTGGGAAAACACGACCAGCTGCCTGGCCAAGTCGCCCCTGCAATCCGACATCAAGAAATGGGCCGCCGACTCCATCGTCGCCGCCGGCGCCAATTTCACTTATCCCAAGACCGCCATGAGCTGGTACTTCTGCGCCACTCCCCCGGTGAACAACAGCACCGGCGAGGGCAAGTTCCTGATCGATCGCGTGGTCCCAAAGAACAATCCTCCGGACGTGAATTGCTACTCCGGCGTCTGCAAAGGTGAAGCCGTCTGGCAGGACCCTAACGCTTTCAACGCCACGCAAAACGAGATGATTGCGCAGTGCGTGCCAAATCATCAGTAAGAATCATGGCGCAGTCACGCGCCTGCAGAAGGCCTCCAAGAATATCCCTCTCGTTTCCCATTTTGGGCACTAACACCACAAGGACTAGCCTTGAGGTCCTACCCTGCCAGGTCGGAGCCTAAGCCGCGAGCGTCTCACTGTCCAAACATCAGTGTTCAAAACAAGCCCGCAAGTATGGGTTGTGCTCTTCCCCATGCCGTAGAATCAACTCTTGCTCCTAACCATTGAAAAGCTCATCTACGGCGGCGACGGACTCGCTCGCCTTCCTGCCGGATCGTCCGGTGACAAAGACCGCGGACGCGGCAAGGCCGTCTTCATTCCCTTTGTACTCGCCGGAGAAAAAATCGAAGCAGCCCTCACCGAAGAAAAACCTGGCTTCGCCCGTGCCCACGCCGTCACAATCGTAGAGCCTTCGCCGCACCGCATCCCGCCACCCTGTCCACACTTTACCCGCTGCGGTGGATGCCACTACCAGCACGCCAGCTACGAGCACCAGCTCGAGATCAAGAAAGAAATCCTGCGCGAGAACCTGCGCCGCATCGCCAGGCTCGAATTCGAATGCGAAATTCAGGTGCATCCTTCGCCGCCCTGGAACTATCGCAATCGTTCGCGGCTGCAAGTGCGAACGCGCCCTGAATTCGCGGCTGGATACTACAAATTCGCATCGCATGACCTGCTTCCAGTCGAGGAGTGTCCAATCAGTTCGCCGCTGATCAACCGCGGCATCGCAGCCTTGTGGCAAGCAGGACGCTCCGGCACGGTCGTGGAAGGCGTGCGTGAGGTCGAGTTCTTCGCCAACGCCAACGACACAAAACTGCTCGCCGAACTCCTGTGTGCTCCCGAGGCCCGCCGCGCCAACGTGCGCGCCTGGGCCGAAGAATTGTGCGCATCCCTGCCTGAGATCGCGGGAGTCGTAGCATTCCGCGAGCCTCAAAAGGGCGTCCAGGAGCCGCTGGTCGCAGTCGGCGCGTCGGAATTGACGTATCAAACTAAGACAGGAGCCTACCGCGTGAGCGCCGGAGCCTTCTTCCAGACCAACCGTTTTCTGGTCGATGAACTCGTCAACATTGTCACCGCGGGCCGCTCCGGCGATCTGGCGCTCGACCTCTACGCCGGTGCAGGCCTGTTTTCCACAGCCTTGGCCTGTGATTTCCGTCACATCGTTTCGGTTGAGTCGTCACAGACAGCCGCCAGCGATCTTAAATACAATCTCCCAGTTAATGGAAAGGCGGTTCAAGCCACGACCGAGCAGTACCTGACCAAGAGCTCAGTCCGCGTGAGCGCGGGCGACCCTTCGGCTGCGCTCAGGGCAGGCTCGCCCGCGCAGTCGCGCAGCGACGAAATGGGGCAGTCCGGTAAAAGAGCCTCACCCGCTCATAACCCCGACCTGATCGTGGTAGACCCGCCCCGAAGCGGTCTAGGCGATGCAGTGGCGCGTGCCCTAGCAAGCATGGCAGCGCCTCGCGTCACCTACGTCTCCTGCGACCCAGCGACGCTCGCCCGCGATCTGGTCCCGCTGCTGGCAGCAGGTTATCGCGTCGACGAGTTGCATCTGGTCGATTTGTTTCCCCAAACCTACCATCTCGAAAGCGTTGTGCAGTTGACGCGCTGATATTGCACGCTGACTGCAAAGTGCACAGATCGGGATGGGCACGACTTCAGTCGTGCCGTAAATCCCGCCAGCCTAAACAATGCCGCTCTCGCCCCTAACCACGTCCGCAGCTCCCACACCTCCGCTTGAGTTCCACCTCAAGCCCACACGCCAGCCCATGTTCTGGGCCGCCCTATCGTACTCGTCCGGAATTGTTGCAGGTGTTTACGCCTGCGCCCGGCGTCTTGGTGGGTGGCGGCGGGCGCAGCGTTTCTAGCCGCGGGCTTATACTTCGTGCGCAGACGCAAAGGCCTCGGCGTGGCCTTGGCTCTCGGTGCGTTCTTCCTGGCAGGTGCGCTTCACGTCCAGTTGCGAGGTGCGACGCCTCTCCTCGATACCAGCCTTCAGCCTTTCGCTGATGGCCAGCCAGTCCAGATGACGGCGCACGTCACGCGGGAAGGCAAGTTGCGCGAAGGATCCCCAAACGAAGTCAGACAAAGCCTCGACGTCGAGACGGAAGATCTCGTCACCGAAAACGGCAAGCGGATTGCCATCCGTTCCGGCGTGCGCCTCGGAGTCTACAGTGCCCGCCCTGACATCGCAGCCCCTCTGTCCACGACGCACCTCTTCCGCTATGGCGAACGCATCCGTCTTCCCGTCAAGCTGAAGCTGCCCCGCAACTTCCGCAACCCCGGAGCCTTCGACTATCAAGGCTACCTCGCAGCCAACGGCATCGCCGCCCTGGGATCAGCGAAAGCCGAGGACGTTGAAGTTCTGCCCGGCTTCGCCGGGAGCCGCCTCGAACTCTGGCGCACCCGCATTCACTCCAGCATCATCGCCCGCGTGCACGCGCTCTGGCCCCCTTCGCAGGCCGCGCTGATTGACGCCATGGTGATCGGCGAAGAAGCTTTCATCGATCGCGACACTCGAGTCGATTTCCAGCGCTCGGGCACTTATCACATCCTCGTGGTCTCCGGGATGAACGTCACCATTCTCGCCTTTGTCGCTTTCTGGACCCTGCGCCGCCTGCGCCTCGGCGAAATCCCCGCGACCTTGCTGACGATTTTCTTCTGCGTTGCCTATGCCTTCCTCACAACAGTCGGCGCACCGGTATGGCGGGCTACCCTGATGTGCGCCATCTACCTCGTTACACGCCTGCTCTACCGCGACCGCGCCATGGTCAACGCGCTTGGCGCAGCCGCCCTGGGATTGCTCGTTTTCGATCCGCGCCAACTCTTCACCGCCAGCTTCCAGATGACCTTCGCTTGCGTGCTGATTGTGGCCGCGATCGGCCTGCCGCTCCTGGAGCGCACTTCGCGCCTCTACCGCCAGGCGCTCGCCCACTGGGACTCCGACGACTACGGCCCAACGCTGCCGCCGCGGGTCGCGCAGTTCCGCGTCGATCTGCGCCTGATTGCGGAACGCCTCGCGCGTTTTCTCGGGCAGCCGTGGTCATTGCGCCTTGTGCGCGGCGTGACGATCTTCAGCCTGGGCGCATTTGAGTTACTGCTGGTCTCCGCGGTCATGCAAATGGGACTCGCTCTCCCCATGGCGTATTACTTTCATCGCGCCACCACCATCGGGCTTCCCGCGAACTTAGCCGCCGTTCCCTTGACACAACTTCTCATGCCCGCGGCGATTCTGACGATCGCGTTGGGATACGTCTCCCCGGTGCTCGCGAAACTTCCAGCGCTCCTCGCCACCCTCGCCCTGCAAGCCATCACCGGCACAGTCCACGGCTTGGGAGGATTGCGACTCGCCGATCTTCGCGTAGCAACGCCTTCTGTTGCAATGATGGCGGCAGCTTCCGCAGCGCTCATTCTGGCAATGTTGTGCGCGCGCCGTCGTGCATGGCTCGCGGTCGCTGGGCTGGTTGCGTTGCTGCTGGCATCTCTAGCGCTAGCCTTCATCCCCGCAAAGCCGAACATGCGACCGGGATTGCTCGAAGTAACTTCCATCGACGTAGGTGAGGGCGATGCCATCCTGTTAGTGATGCCCCAGGGCCGCACCTTGCTCGTCGATGCCGGTGGTCCAACCTGGGGTGCCGGTGCGCAACTCGATTTCGGTGAAGATGTGGTCGCGCCTTACCTCTGGACGCGCGGCATCTCACGCCTCGATGCCGTCGCCATTTCCCACGCCCACTCCGACCACATCGGAGGCATGTCCGCGGTCCTTAAGGACTTCCGCCCAAAAGAATTGTGGATAGGCCTGCTGCCGCCCAGCCGCCCGCTTGAGCGCCTGATCGCCCAGGCGCACGCACTCGGAATCACAGTAGTGCGACATTGGGAGGGAGACAAATTTGAACTGGGCGGAGCGAAAATAAAGGTGCTCTTTCCACCCCCGGAGTGGCCGACAGGAATGCAACCGAAGAATAACGACTCCATGGTTCTGCAAGTCAGCTATGGCGAGACTTCCGTCTTGTTGGAGGGCGATGCCGAAAAAGCGGTCGAGCGCCGTATCGCCACTCTCCACCATCCCAAAGCGGACCTGCTAAAGGTGGGACATCACGGCAGCGCCACATCCACCACTCCAGAGCTTCTTGAGTCAGTCAAGCCGGCCTTCGCCGTCATCTCGGTTGGCTTCCGAACCTCTTTCCGTCTGCCGAAAGCGGATGTCCTTCAGCGCCTGCAAAACTCAGGAGTCCACGTCTACCGTACCGATCTCAACGGCGCCGTCACCTTCTACCTCGACGGCCACTCGGTCACCCCCTGGCTGCCACTTCTTCAGTAAACGATGCACGCGTGAAGATTTATTTTAAAGCGAACGAAGCGGCGTCAGAATACAGCCCACAGCCTGCCCTGAGCGTGCCGAAGGGGCGCAAGACGTGGATAGGGACTGGGAAAAAAGCAAACTCCGCAGGGGCGAAAGAATATTTCTCGCGCGGACTCATTAGCCCTGACGTCCAACCCTATCCAGACTAACCCTTAGTCTCGTCATCATCCACTTCGTCCGCAGCATCGTCACTGGAAGGCTGCTGACGGTATTCCTCGATCAGACTCCGCGCCTTCGCCGCATCCTCGTCCCTCACCAGGATGATCATTCCCCCCATGCCCGGAAACGCATCCTGCAAAAGCCTCGCGGACGCGAGATCGTTCTCGATACCCGCGGAATCGAGCAAGCCCTTCACTACCATCGCCTCCGACTCCTGTTCACTGTCGAAGACCTTCACCAGCTTTTCATTCGGATCAGGCCGTCGCTGTTTTTCCATCGTCGCATCCGGCTGCTCTGCCATGAAATCTCCCGTTCCCGGATCCGCCGCCGCGTCTGGCCCGGACTCCGTACCGCTGTGATTCTAACTCTTCCGCCGGTTCGAATCGCATTGCGCAACTCACGTTGCCTTGGCCTCTGAACCTGGCAGCCTTTTCGTCGCAGATGGTCGCCACGTGGGAATCGCTGCTGCGAGCCCTTAATGGCCAAAGTCAGCTCCTGAGGCCCAGCACTTTCGGGCCGTTTGCTTTCCGCCTCAATTGGAGCAGAATGCTCGAAATGGGCGCAACGGCGGGTTCCGGCGCTACATCCAAACTCTAGGACGCGGAAAAGGGGTACCGATGAATATCGGGGAACACGAAAAACATCAAAAGAACCCACCTTTGGCGGTCGAGCAAGCCGAGTCGGAGGATGAGGCTCGCAGAATCCGCCGCCTTCAGGTCATGATGAGCATGGTCACTTCAGTGATAAGCCAGGACTCCAGCCTCACCATCGAAGAGGCATCCGAACTGGCAGCAGGCGCCAAGCGCGCCGCCCTCGCCATGTTCCCCGACAAAGAACTCGCCTACGATCTCCTCTACAAACCCCGTCTCCAACGCCTGATGCGCGAACGCTTCCGCCTGCAGTAACAATTGGCTCATCCAGGAAACCCTGAACGAATCGGCGGTTTACCTTGTGTGACCCTGTGTCCCCTGTGGTTAAAGAACTTAGCTACTCATCCACCACAGAATTCCTCAATGTCCCCACACCCTCCACGCGGATCTCCATCACGTCTCCCGCTACCAGCGGCCCCACGCCCTCCGGAGTTCCCGTGGCAATCAGATCGCCTGGAAAAAGCGTCATCACTTGCGCAATGTACCGGATCACGACATCCAGCGTGAAGATAAAGTCCCGCGTGTTACCCGACTGCCGCACCACGCCATTGACCCGCGTCTCCACTCCAACCCCAGCCCATGGATCAACATCAAGCCCGCCCGCCACCACCGGCCCCACCGGACACGACGTGTCAAATCCCTTGGCCCGCGCCCACTGCCCGTCCTTGTTCTGCCAGTCGCGCGCCGTCACATCGTTCAAGCACGTGTACCCAAGGATGTACGGACGCACGTCCTCATCAGTCGGCGGCTGATAGCAAGCCTTACCCATCACCACGCACAGCTCGCCTTCATAATCGACGCGTTCCGAACCCTTCGGCCGCCGCACCATGCCACCCGGAGCCAATAGCGCCGAACTCGGCTTAAAGAACAGCAGTGGCTCCTTCGGCACCTCGTGCCCAAGTTCCGCCGCATGGGCCCGGTAGTTGCGCCCCACGCAGACGATCTTCGAAGGCCGCACCGGCGGCAGCAGCGTTGCCTCTTCCAGTGCAATCGCTTCGATCCGCCGCGAGCGCAAACTCTCCACGTCTCCATCAGACTCTTCCGGAGCCGTAAGCAGAATTCGCAGGATCGTCTCCCGTCCCGCCACGGACTCCACCAGTCCGTACTGAGCTTCGCCATTGAATTGAAACCTGCAATATTTCATCGACCTCTCTCCCCACCTTGTCGTCCTGAGCGAAGGTTGTGCTTCGCGAACGCGAAACACAACCGCAGTCGAAGGACCCCTTTTTTCTCTAACCCGCCACTGGCTCTGCAAGGCATTTCCATCACGCCGACGTTTCTGGTTTCCCCACACTAGAACTTGTTCAGCCCCTACGGCACGCTCTCGCTCGCTTCCTCCGACCGTGCGCTCTCATTCCCGCGCAAATCCACAGCCGACACCGAATAAAAATATGTTTTCCCCGAGACTACCTGCATATCGCGAAACGCCGGTGTCTTCACCGGCTCCGGGTTCACCTTTACAGGCACACCACCTTGCTCGTGACGATGAATGTTGTAGCCCTCAAGGTCCGCGTCCGTCACCGGAGCCCAGATCAAATCGATGAACGGTTGTTGCCCGGCCCCGGAGAACACTGCCTGCACTCCCACAGGCACGGCAGGCGGAAAAACATCGTGCGCGAAAACTTTTACCTCGGGCGTATCATCGCCCTCCACCTCGACCGCCGGCGTTCCGGCCATCTGCATCACGCTCACGACCGTCCCTCGATAGAAATATGTCTTCTCCCACTCGAATGTCTGATCAAGGAACGAAGCCATAAAATCGTCTCGCCTGCCCGGAGGAAGATCGACGAATGCATCGGATACCCCAGGTCCATTTGTGCAAGACGCACTCAACTCGCCAATCTTGGTTGCGGCTCTGCTCTCCTCCTGCCGCCTGTAAATGCGAAACAAATATTTCACTCCGCTCTCTTTGGCGCCCGCTAGAGCCGCACAGCGCCACGAGACGAACACACCCTCAGAAACAACCTTCGCAGCAAAGTCACCGAAGGGTGGCAACGTTGGAACCAGGGCCACCCGTACCTGGTTCGACAGCCCCGCTCCTCGGCCTGCTGTATTCGTGACCTCGACCGCGTAAGTCGCGAGGCCCGTCGGATGTGCCCGTTCAATCGCCACAGACAATGTGTCCACAAAATCAGCGGTAGTCTTCTTCGCCGGACCTTCCGTCTTACTCGCCGCCTTACTCCCCGCCTTACTCCAGAAGTCCGCGGGCGGCGCTACCTCGCCCACTGCCGTTTCACACGAAGCCGGAGCCGCATCCACACTCCGGCAGATTCGCGTCTCCCCCATGTACCGCACGCTCTGCCGGTCCGTAGTCCGCGTCGGGACGGTCCAGGTAAGCGTAACCTTGTCACCTTTACGCGCCGCCCGCAGGTCCGACGGCGGACGCGGCAACTCCAGCGAAGGCGGCAGTGGCGGCCCAATCGAAGCGCACCCCGCCATCCACATCGACCCGCCCACCACCAGCAATAACTGTCCGAGGAGCCTCATGCGCAGAAACAACAGACTACATCACTTGCTCACGGAGGAATACAACTAGAAGACGGCCCTGGACTGGACTCTCTTACTCTGCGCGTTGTTCTTAACCGATCACCGATCACTGACCACTGATCACTGCCCACTGCCCTCACCCCGCCAACTCCCGAACCGCCTCCCGAAATACCCTCGTATGCCGGTCCACGTCATCACTCTCCGTCTGCGGAGACATCAGTGCCATATTATGAAACGGCGTCAGCAGAATCCCCCGGTTCATGGCATACAAATGCATAAATCGCTCCAGCTCGAAGTCCATCGCATCGTGCGCTTCGCTGCCATTTTTCGGAGCGTCCGCCCCAAATAGATATTCCGCCCGGCATCCCAACCGCGTGACATGCCACGGTAACTCCGCCTCCGCAATCGCTTTTGCCACGCCCAACGTCCAGCGCTCGGCCATCGGGATCATCCGGTCGAAAGCCTCTTTGGTGAGCACTTTGGATAACGTCGCGCGCATCGCCGCCAGCGACAATGCATTTCCCGCCAACGTGCCCCCAATGCCGCCCACGTCACTGTCTTCCAGATTTTCCGGAGAAACGTCTTGCGCTGCGACAATCCGGTTCGCCACCTCTGCGGAGAATCCGTATGCCGCGCCCGGAATCCCTCCCCCAATGGCTTTCCCAAAAACCAAAACATCGGGCTCCAGATTCTCCGCCCGCGTGTACCCGCCCGGCCCGGCGCAGATCGTATGCGTCTCATCGATAATCAGCAGTGCCCCATGCTTGCGCGTCAACTCGCGCAACGCCGCGTGATATCCCAGCTGCGGATGCACGATCCCCACATTCGTCATCGCCGGCTCAGCCAGCACGCAAGCCACGTCTCCAGCGGCAAGCGCCCGCTCCAGCGCCGCAACATCGTTGAACTCCACCACCTTGGTAGTGACTGCCGGATTCACCGGCGGCCCAATGTTCCCCCGCCGCGCATCAACCCGCCCGTTGCGATCAAGCGTGATAAATGTCTCGTCCACCGTCCCGTGATAGCACCAGTTGAAAACCAGAATCTTCGCCCGCCCCGTAATCTGCCGCGCTAAGCGAATGGAGAACCGATTCGCATCCGTCGCCGTCAACGCGAACTGCCAGTAAGCCAGCCCAAACCGCTTCTGCAACTCCTCCGCCACAAAAATGGAATCCTCACCCGGCAGCATCAACGTAATCCCGCGCCGCGCCTGCTCCTCCACCGCCTTCACCGTCGCCGACGGAGCATGCCCGGTCATGGCTCCCGTGTCCCCCAAACAAAAATCCGCATACCGGTGCCCGTCCACATCAAAGAACGAAGCCCCCTGCGCCTCCCGCACAAACGGAGGAAACGCCCCCGCCCACTTCACCATCCAGTTCATCGGCACCCCAGCCAAAAGCGACTTCCGCGCCCGCTCAAACAAAGCCTTAGACTTCGGACGCTCCTCCACAAACTTCTTCTGCTCGCGAGCCATTAGAGACGCCAGCCGCGTACGATCAATATTTTTCATGTCGAGGCAGAATACCAGACGATCCGGCAGCGAGACAGCCCGTCTGGATTGAGATGACTCGTGGGGGTCGGACACTCTTGTCCGACAATGCCTGCACCATACCGATTCTCGCGGGGAATCGATCAGAATGCGCAATAACTCTGGATTTTGGGTGGCGCAGCGCTGCGATAAACGACCCCGTTTTGAAAGGGCGCGGCTTCAGCCGCGCCGTAAGCCACGAGTTGAATCGCGCCTTCAGGCGCTGAGGTTCCCGGGCTGAGTTCAAACAGTCCGCCTGTTTCCTTGCGCAATACTGCGCACAACGACTCACTACAGCCGTTCCAAAATGGGAAACCACGGACCAAGATATATCCATCTGTGTGAGCGAAATCCTTGCCTTCAACGCCTGCATCGTTCTAGTTTGCGAAATGGAGTGAGGCAATTGCCATTAGTTAGCGATCTCGATAACAAACCTTTGGGTCTAATCTGAGCAATTTTGAACAGATTCGTCACAGTCCGTTTCGTTAATGTTTTTTCAAAATGCAAGATCGCACGTGCTGCGGCAGTTAAGCCGGGAGGAAGAAGGATGAAGGTCATGCGTCGATACCACAATCGCAATATCTGCTTCATAACATTTCTACTGCTGATGGTCGGCGCAGGCTGCAGCGATCCGGACAAGACCCCTAACCCAGGCCTAACTGCGCCTACAGTAATTTCTGTTGCCCCACCCAATGGTTCGATCGGCGCATGTCCCAGCACCATCGTCACCGCCACCTTCAGCAAGGCGATGAATCCTGCCACGATCAATAGCACGACCTTTACGTTGACCTCGCCGGGCACTCCACCCGTGGCCGTGGCAGGAGTGGTTACCTACAATGCGTCCAGCAACACTGCAATCTTCACACCATCAAGCGCTCTCGCACTGAGCACCCCCTATACCGCCACGATTACGACCGGAGCCACAGACACTTTTGGCAATGCGCTGGCGAGCAACTTTGTATGGAGCTTCACTACAGGTAGCACAACATGTTTGACAGGTCCGCCCACCGTGATTTCCACAGCCCCCCCGAATGGTGCTGGCGGCATATGTCCTAACACCGTCGTCGTCGCCACCTTCAGCGAAGCGATGAATCCTTCCACCATCAATGCCACAACCTTTACCTTGACGGCGCCTGGCCCCACACCCGTGGCAGGAGCCGTTACCTACGATGCGCCAAGCCATGCCGCAACCTTCACACCAACCAACCCCCTCGCACTGAGTACCCCTTATACCGCCACCATTACCACCGGGGCCCAGGATCTCTTTGGCAATCCGCTAGCGAGTGACTTTGTATGGAGCTTCACAACCTCTGCCGTGGCATGTAATGCCATTGTGCCGTTGGGAACGGCCTGCAGTTTCGGAATTCTGGCCGCCACCCCTGTCGTCAGCAATAGCGGCCCCACCGTCGTTACTGGAGATGTGGGAATATGGCCAGCAGCTTCGATCACTGGATTTGGACCGGGAGGGGGAACCATAACCGGCGTGTTCGACGCGGGTAATGCGGCTGCCATGCAGGCCCAGGGTGACTTGACCACGGCGTATAACTTCGCCGCAGGGGCAGCAGGAGGGGCCATCCTCACTGCAGATATAGGAGGGCAGACACTCGCTCCCGGCGTTTATAAGACAACGAGCGCCCAGCCCACGCTCGGAATAACCGGGATTCTCACCCTCGATGGTGGCGGCGATCCTAATGCCGTATGGATCTTCCAGATCGTGTCTTCACTGACGACGGCGGCGACCAATAGCCAGGTCATTCTGACCAACGGCGCCAACTCTCACAACGTGTTCTGGCAAGTCGGTAGTTCGGCGACCCTTGGAACTACCACCACATTCGCAGGAACCATCATGGCTCAGGCGTCCATCACGCTTGGCACCGGCGCAACGCTGGATGGCAGAGCGCTGGCCCGGACCGGCCAGGTCACATTGCTGAGCAATCAGGTCAATGTACCTCCCTGTCCATGAGGTATTCGGGTAGTGAGATTAGCTTGCGGCTGGTCCACTACCCGGGAGGCTGGTAAAGCACGATTTCACGTTATTAAAAGTTCGGAGGAATATTCGCATGTCATCTCAATCAAAGAGCCATCCTATTCGGGTTTTCGCCATGCTGCCGGCCATGATTGCTGTCCTGTGTACGTTTAGCGCGCTCGCCGCGGCGCAGGATCAGCCCGCTCCCAAATGGGAGCTCTTCGGCGGATATTCCTTCCTCTATCCAAACGCCAATGTGCACGGGGTGCTTCCGGGAGGATTGCTCCCGGTGAGCAGCCCCCTGGAATCGAATCCGCGAGGCGCGGGCGCCAGCATCACCTATGACTTCAATCGCTGGTTCGGCCTCACCCTCGATGCCAGCACCCATTGGGGCAGCGGTGAAACCGGGTTAGGCAAACGAATTGACGACGCCGCTTTCTCCAACCTCTCTTTCGGGCCCAAGGTTACTTTCCGCGGCACCCATGTCTCCCCATTTCTTGAGCTGTTGGTGGGCGACCACCGTCTTATGCCGGATGCCTTCCACGATATCGACAAGTTAGGCTTCATGATCGGTGGCGGCCTTGATTTCAAAGTGAGCCAGCATGTCGCTCTGCGTCTGCCCAGAGTCGATTACGTAATGTCCAGCTACCGCTATGGTCCTTCGGCCACGACGGGGAGCACCGATCTCCGGGGCATTCGCGCACAAGCGGGCCTTGTGTTTACCTGGGGTGGGGAACGGACCGTAACGCCACCCCGTGCAACCTGCTCGGTACAACCGCCCGAGGCCTTTGCCGGCGAGCCCGTGACGGCGACCGCCGAAGGATCGAATTTCAATCCCAAGCGCACCGTCAAATACAGCTGGAGCGGCTCCGGGTTAAAAACCGGCGCGAGTGGCGCGTCCACGGAAATTGACAGCACCAGCTTGCAGCCCGGCTCCTACCAGGTCACTGCCAGCCTAAGCGATGGCAGCAAGAATGGCGTTGCCTCCTGCACTGCCAGGTTCACCGTGAAAGCCCCGCGGCCGCCCGTGATTTCTTGCGCGTCCGATCCGGCAAGCGTGCCGACGCGCGGGACCTCAACCATCACCTCGACCGCCAGCAGCCCCGATGGTCGCAGCCTGACCTACAGCTACTCCACCAGCGCCGGGAACATAACCGGCAACACTTCCACCGCTACCCTGGACACCGCGGGCGCACAGCCGGGAACCATTACCGTGACCTGCAATGTAAGCGATGACCGCACACTGCCGCTCACCGCCTCTTCCACCACCACGGTGAACCTGCAAGCCCCGCCGCCCCCACCCCCACAGCCCGATATCGCGGCCATTGAGAAGCGGCTTGCCCTTCACAGCGTTTATTTTGCGACGGCCAAGCCTACGCTCGAGAATCCCGAGGCCGGACTGCTTGCCAGCCAGGAGAAAACTCTGACCGCGCTCGCCACTGATTTCAAGACCTATCTCCAAAGCAAGCCCGACGCCCGCTTGACTCTTGAAGGCCATGCCGACCCGCGCGGTTCCGTGGAATACAATCAGGGGCTTTCCGAACGGCGTGTGGACCGCGTCAAGCATTACCTGGTCGAACAGGGCGTTCCTGCCGCCAACCTCCAGACCAAGGCCTTCGGCAAACAGGAGAACCTCACCGACGCCCAGGTAAAAGATGCGGTGGAACGCAACCCCGAGTTGAGCCCACAAGACCGGCAGAGGGTGCTCAATAATATGAGAACCATCATCCTGGCCAGCAACCGGCGGGTAGACATTACCCTGAGTAACACCGGCCAGGCATCGCAGGAGTCCGTCCGTCAGTACCCCTTCAACGCTGCGGATTCCCTGACACTGCTGAAGGAGGAAGGAACCAAGAAAACGCCTGGAACGGCGGCCCGCAAAAAGGCAAAGCCGAAGGCTCATTAAGCCAGGACCGCAGTTTCGTACGTAAGTGTCGATTTTGGGTGGCGCAGCGCTTCCAGCGCTGCGATCAATGCCTGCACTAACGTGGAAGACCGGCGCTTCAGCGCCGCGATGTCGGACGCGTTTCGCAAGGGCCCGGCTTTCAGCCGCGCCGTAAACTGGGATTTTGATCTCGACGACCCGCCACGCACGAGCCCCGCGCCTACAGAATATATCTCGACAAATCCTGATCCTTCACAATGTCAGTCAACATCTTCCGCACGTAATCGGCGTCGATGATCACGTGATCCCCTTTTCGCTCCGGAGCATCAAAGCTCAGCTCATCCAGCACCCGCTCCATGATGGTATGCAGCCGCCGCGCTCCAATGTTCTCGGTACTCTCATTCACCCGAAACGCAAAGTGCGCAATCTCCTGTAGCGCCTCGGGAGTGAACTCCAGCTTCACCCCTTCAGTCTCCAGCAAAGCCGTATACTGCTTCACCAGCGACGATTTCGGCTCCGTCAGGATGCGCACGAAATCATCCATGGTCAGCGACTGCAACTCCACCCGAATCGGAAACCGCCCTTGCAACTCCGGAATCAGGTCGCTCGGCTTCGAAACATGAAAAGCCCCAGCCGCAATAAACAAAATATGATCCGTCCGCACCATCCCATAGCGCGTGTTCACGGTAGTCCCTTCAACAATCGGCAGAATGTCGCGCTGCACGCCCTCCCGTGAAACGTCCGGACCATGCCCGCCCTCGCGTCCCGCAATCTTGTCGATCTCATCCAAAAACACAATCCCCGAATTCTCCACCCGGTCAATCGCCGTCCGTGTCACATGATCCATATCGATCAGCCGCTGCTCTTCTTCCTGAATCAAATATTCAAAAGCCTCGTTCACCTTCATCTTCCGCTTCTTGGTCCGCGCCCCGAAGATGTTTGGCAGCATGTCCTTGATGTTAATGTCCATCTCCTCCACGCCCTGATTGCTCATAATTTCAAACGTGGGAAAATTTCTCTCGCGCACATCAATCTCAACCTGCCGCTCGTCCAGCTTCCCCTCGCGCAGCTGCTGCCGCAGCTTCTCCCGTGTCCGCGAAGACGATTCCGCCAGCGCCGTATTCCCATCAATCACCACCCCGCCCGCAGTAGTAGGCTCCGCCGGCCGGGCCGGTGGAGATGGCGGCAGCAGAATATCCAGCAGCCGCTCCTCAGCGTTCAACTCAGCCTTGTCCGCCACATCCTCCAGCTTCTCCTCGCGCACATTGTCGATGGCAATCTCCACCAAATCCCGCACCATCGACTCCACATCCCGCCCCACATACCCCACCTCCGTAAACTTCGAAGCCTCCACCTTCAAAAACGGAGAATTCGCCAGCTTCGCCAGCCGCCGCGCAATCTCCGTCTTCCCCACCCCCGTCGGCCCTATCATGATTATGTTTTTGGGGATGATTTCTTCGGCTAGGTCGGGGGTTAGTTTTTGGCGGCGGGTGCGGTTGCGGAGGGCTATTGCTACGGCGCGTTTGGCGTCTTTCTGGCCGATCACGTGTTTGTCGAGTTCGACTACGATCTCGCGGGGAGTGAGTTCGTCGAGGGCGAGTTGTTCTTCTTCGGCGCTGCTGGGGAGATAGATGGCCATAAATCTTACAGTTCTTCGATGGTTACTGAGTCATTGGTATAGATGCACATTTTGCCGGCGATCTTCATGGCTTCTTCGGCGATCTGGCGGGCGGTTAGTTGCGTGTGTGTCGCCAGAGCCTGGGCTGCGGCTTGGGCGTAGGGGCCGCCGCTGCCGATGGCGGCTACGCCGCCGTCGGGTTCGATTACGTCGCCTTGTCCGCTGAGCAGGAAGGTTTGTTCTTTGTCGCTGACCAGCAGCAGCGCCTCCAGGTGGCGCAGGTATTTGTCGGTGCGCCAATCTTTCGCGAGTTCTACGGCACCGCGTCCGAGGTTGCCGTGGTACTGCTCGAGTTTGGATTCGAAGCGGCTGAAGAGGGTGAAGGCGTCGGCGGTGGAGCCGGCGAATCCGGCGAGGATTTTGTCGTTGTAGAGGCGGCGGATTTTTTTGGCCGTGTGCTTGATGACGGACTCGCCGAGCGTAACCTGTCCGTCGCCGGCAAGGACCACGCTGCCGTTGCGGCGGATGGATAGAACTGTGGTGGAGCGAATCAGTCGCTTCGTGGGCATGAGCGCAATTCTTGATTATAGCAGCGGGGAGGGGTCGCCGATGCAGCAGACAGGAAGCCTGTCCCCACAGAGGCACAGAGACACAAGAGTCAAGACAGGAAGAGTCCTGAGGAGGAGTGGCCTCGAACCAGCTTTTTGGGGTTCGTGGTTGCCCACCCTTCGATAGCGCGAGGGGTGGAGCATCCTCGGCCATGCGGGTCTCGGGGAAAAAACTAAAGATTGGCCAGCCCCCATTCAATGTTGATGCCCAGAGCACAGTAAGGACGTTCAGTGGTCTGAAATATTGTGAACATGCTATAGTCTCAACACGTTACGGGATCGAACACAGGGGCTTCATGGGTTTGCTTCAATTCAAAGGGAAGCGACGATTTGGTGATGTTATCTCCAACCCTCAGCGCGGAAGATCGGGTTCGATTATGGCTCACTGAACTCTCCCGCTCTGAGACAGGAATAATCTGTATGATTAACATTTTCCTGTGCTGGAAGCACAAGGTGGTTTCCGAAGATCAGATCAAGGAGTTTGTAAATGCCTGCGTCTCTGCCGTTCCCAGCGGCGATCCCGAAGACATTTTTCAAGAGGTCTGTAAGCGAGACGATGGCACAAAGGTGCTTTTCTTCGGCCTTGCAGCGATAAAGAAAAACAAGGTCAATGGAAGAGCACGCCTTAGTTCGACAGTCAAAACAGACACCTTTCATCGCTTCTTGTTGGCCCGCTCTTTTAAAACAGCACGCCCTGGCTTGGTTTCAAAAGTGCTCGATCATGCGCCGCGCACACCAGATGAAGCACGAGAATATGTGGATGAATTAAGGAAGATTACCTCCACGGCAGGCTGGTCAGAGCCCGGCGCAACCTTGGGTAAACCGTTTCCTGAGCCCCTGTATTGTTGGTTCACGCTGACGACCTCACTGGCGCGATCGGTAAGCAAGAAATCGCCGAGCGTGACGAAAGCAACGGAGGCGCGCGATGCCCTAGGATTGATCGACAGCGTGGATGGCGAACATAGGCTTGAAATCAGTTTTCCAGCAAAGCTACTGAAATCTTCGCCCGATTTGATAACAGCTCGACCGACATTTGCGGATGGTGGAAACAGCCGTTTTGCGGCATTTCAGGATGGGACCGTTGCCCAAACGAACAACTCTCGTGGATGGGGCACTACCGTTCATTTAGAGAAGCTTGCCAAAGGGGACAGGGATCTATCCGGGCTTCCGGAAAGGGTGTCTAATTCGGTACCTGTTTCGCCGACTACGTTTACGGCTACCTACCTGGGAAGAGTCGAAGGCACAAGGGGCCTGTTCGCCGCCGACGACCATGCAACCTTTGAGGCAAGACTGCGAGGGACAACTACAGTTTCCGAGATCGTTGAATTGCTTACGAAGGCGGTGACGGGTTAGTGAATCCCACGAGCAAACTATCGTTAAGCACACACTTTGCCCACTTTGAGGAAAATGAGTTTTGCGACTGGCTATCCAGTGGTTTTAAGGTCTTCTATGCGAGAAAGACGCTTCTGAGGTCGGCTGCACGAATCCCTACCTCTCCGATCCCAAGTCCTGCGGTGCACGAAGGTCTGGAACCCCGACCTTTCGATTTTGCTTACTCTCTGATTGGTAGAAGGGAGTCGCTTCTCGACGATATTGAATTCATTTACGAACAGTACATCCCCGAGGACAAAAAGATCGTTTTTAGACGTTCTCTCGGTAGATTACTTCGCCAGTCTACTGATGATGCTCAATTCCCGGAGCCAGCAATTTCAGATCTCATTTATATAATGGCCAAAGTGAGAGCTCACGAGTCATTGGAGTCTCTCGCTCCCGTAGTCGGGAGGGGAAAATACGGGGTGGACAAGCAGTGGCTTCAATATGAGGCCATTGCTACTTTGAAGACTCTGCTTCCCGCGCGGGAAGCAATCTTGGGGCTTCGCGATCTCGTAACTCTGCAAAATTTCCATGAGGCCTACAGCTTTGATGTATTGATTGCGCTCTGTCGCGCCGAACCGACGGACTGGCTGTCCGCATTCGAACTCCTGCGCGGCCGTATTGCTAACCTGTGGGAAGAGGCTCGCAAGGTCGACGATGCTGCTGTTGCCGCGGTCGAAGAAGAAGGGCGCAAGTTTACGAGAATGTTTGCTGATCTTATCCCAACAAATGAGATAGCGATGCAACTGCCGGATATCAAGGTGAGCAATTCTCCCGCTGGACCGTACGCTAGTGGCATCTGGTTTCCAAGAAACCTCTTCGCCGGTGACACGCCACCGATTAAAATCTTGCATGAAGAGAGCTCGTTCTCTGACGATTCCATAACCGTCCCTATCGAGGTGACCATTCAGCCATCACGAAGAGCAATTATGGTCTGCGATTCCCACGAGTACCGTTTCCTTTATTCCCTAAATCTAGATTTCAACCCAGAAGATTTCCTCAATCGGACCGACGACACCCAGCCAGTAACTGCCGCGAGGGTGTCTTTCGTCCCGTTACTTAGGAGCGGTATCAGGCGGAAGGTCACGTGTTTTTTTTCGCGAAATAAATTCCGCGACTCGCTCTCAACTAAGTCTAAGGCAGATTTGACGAAGGTCTAAATTGTGGAGACTGATCCACAACATACTCCGTTGAGGGAATCAGAAGTTTATCTGGGCGCAGTCCGCCTGCTATCAAAGTGTGCTTCCTGGATTCGCGACGAAAAGTTGCGTACGGATAAAGACAATCCGTGGAGCCTTTACTATGCCGTCGACACTGATGTGATCGCAATGTATCTTAACCCGGACAGCGATTTGTCGTCGTCCCCCGCGGACGTGTTCGGTGGTCAATCAAGAACCGCTTCCTTGCTGAGTCGGCTGCTCGGAGATTTCCTGTTTCGCTCCGAGCCTCCTCCAGTCCAAATGGGAACAAGTTCCTTTCTCTTGATTTCCCCCCACGATGAGGAGCTCTACCGAATGGTGCTGGCAATCGCGAGGGAGGTAGCGACCGCCAGCGATGTAACCACAAAACAGTTCGAGAGCTTGTCTCAGATTCTCGAAGCGTATGCACACGAAAGTGACGAGACGAAGTTAGTAAAGAGACTCGAGGATCACGTTCCGGAACTCGCCGCCCTATATGATGCAAATCGCGGCGACAGAGCGGCATTGGACCGATTTGCCCAACTAGCGGACGACAAGTTTGTTAATATCGACAATTTTCATCTTAAGGGCTTTGCATTTCCGCCTACTACTGGCGTTGGAGGCGTGCGACTCTCTATCCTTCACGAAAAAAGTGACAGATGGCTAAAGCTCCTTAGGAAGTATCAAAGGAGTAAGCAACCTGCATACGCACTCCTTGGGGACGCAGATGTGCTCGCGACGCTTGAGTATTTGAATGCTGAGCTAGCGGACGACAAAAAGCGAGTGCTGTTGATCACGGGTTCTCCCTATTTGTACCGCGCGGCAAGTGAGTTCGTGCCAGCGGAGTCAAATCCTGACAACAAGAACTTTGCTTACCTCTATCTGCGGCACCCCCAATGGATTTTGGCCCACCCGGGTTTTTTTGAGGCGACCGCACCAATTGAAGGGAAAGCGGGCGTGGGCGGCCGGTCCAGCGCTACTCAAAGGCAACAGAGTGGAGCGACCTTCAATCTGCTCGACTGGCTGAGCATAGTCTTTCCGGAAAGAGTGCAGGACAACATTCACAACCGAGAGGTAGTTGAGTCGATCGCGGTCGACGAACCAGAGGGCCAACTGATTGCAGGCGATGACAGACTACTCGGCGGCAAAGCTCTCTCCCGAATTCGAGAAGAGTGGGCGTCACAAATAAAAATAGTGGCTCTAGGCAAATACGCTAACGCCCTGGACGATCCCAGAGCGCAGGGCGCGGAAAAGCTGGCGAGAATGATGAGATCGATGCTGGAACGGAAGCGATGGTCCTTCCAGACTTTTCGTGCCACGATTCTAGAGGAAGCTGCGAACTCGCTCAGCCGCATCTACTTTAGCGCCGTTTGGCTAGGTTTGTGGAGTAGTCGAGGGACGCCAAGGGAACGCATGAACCGGGCGATGCCGGCCTTGCGTTTTGACGGAAATATCGTTGAAGTCGAGGCCTATCGCAAAAGTGTAATGCAATTGCAATTGCATTCCATAGGACCCGATGCGCCCTACGTGAGAGCGCTCGAAGAAGCGAAGATAGAATTAGCCAAAGCTGATCCTAGTCTTTACCATAGCCATGTAATTCACGCTTTCGCTTTCGGTTTGCGAAATCGCTGGGACGCGAGTTTCACGCTCTGCCGCATCGCGATCAGCATCGCCGATGCACTTCCATCTCGCGACAATGAACTTCGCAGGGGTCGGGAGGCCGCATATCTTGCTGCGATAGCGTGCCGCCGGGGCGCCACTCAGCTTGAAGATCTAGCACGTGCAAAATACTATCTCCGGCAAGCGCATAACCGGGAAAATAAGGGTGCTGATCCCGATGTTCGATTCAAAAGTGAGGACTTGGCAATTCAGACGCGAGAAGTGTATTTTCGCTACTACACCGGAGGTGAGACGAATGTGGTGGCATATGCTCGCCGAATAATACAAGGGCTGAGAGATCTAAGGAACGAAGCCAAGGTTCCTAAGAACCAAGACGTAAGAAATTGGGTCTTGCGCCAATGCTACAGCAATTTTCTTAATTTGTTGTTCATTTTGCGTGGCTTGGGAAAAGTTGAGAACGATTCAAATGAGATGCTTTTTCTGAACGAATTCCAGCAATTACTCCAGGAAGAGAGTTTTCTGCGAGACTCTGAGGCAGAATTAGTATGTGGCGTTGCATCCGTTGTTTTAGGTACGATTCCAGAAGCTCAGAGGGAAGAAAAGGTCGCCAGATTGTTGGCTGATATAGGACTAACCAAACGCATTATGCCCTATGACAAGAAACGCATGGAATTATTTAGGCGGCTAATTGGCGAATCATGCGTTTAGCTGTGGCTTATATTGCGAGGCGAGATGTCAATCGACGGGCTGTTCCCTGGGAGTACCCACCCGTTGGAGCTCGGCCGAGAATCCAATCGGGATCTCTTCGCGGGTTCGCCCGGAAGTATCATAGGTCAAGGAGTTAGGGAGCCGTGACTACGCGTCAACCCAAAGTTCACACTCAGCTCGGCGGCCTGAAGCCAGGTTGATTATGGGGCGCTTTGCGGCACGGCTGAAAAGCCGTGCCCTTTCCGATCTCGCCCCGGTCGTCAACCAGAGTCTGGGCGGAGTGGTCAAAGCCCAGCCGAGACAGGTTCGAGGTGCGGGGTAAAGCCGGGCTTGGCGCCCGGTTCGGAATGACATCCCTTAAAATAACGGACAGACTGGGTAGGACTCCAGGGGTAAGGGGCTGTGGAAAATGCTGTCAATAGCTAAGTAGTAAACGACTTGGGTTAAGTTGCTGAGAACGTTGGGCAAATATTTCTGAAAAAATGACGGGTTTACCCTTCTCAAGGTGATATAATATAATTATAGAGTAAAACTGTAGGAAAATCAGGCGCGGCCCATGGGTCGCGCCTTTTCTTTTGGGATCGGACTTCCCACGCTCGGCGGCACCGCTGGGCGCTAGGGATCCTTCGACTGCGTGGGATCGCCTTGCGGGCGATCCCACTTCGCTCAGGATGACAAAACGGAAAAGGAGCGGGTGATGTCTAAGTGCAAGGGATTCAAGACTTTCAAGGAGCGGGGCGAGTGGGTGGAGTTGCAGTTTATGGCGCGGGCGGTGCGGCTGGGATTTAAGGTGTCGAAGCCGTGGGGAGATTCGTCGGCTTACGATGTGGGGATTGAATCGGGGCGGAGGATCCTGCGGGTGCAGGTGAAATCGACCGATTGCCGGACGCAGTATGGGTATCTGTGCCAGTTCAAGCCCAATGCTCACAGTCAGCCTTACACGTTGAAGCAGATCGACTTTTTTGCGGCGTATGTGATTCCTGAGGACGTGTGGTACCTGATCCCGGCGAAGGTTTTGTTGGGAGAAGAGGGGAAGTTGGCTTTGACGTTGTTGCCGGACAATCCGAAGAGTCCGGAGCGGTATGCGCATGAGTGTTACCGGGAGGCTTGGGGGTTGCTGCTGCCGCGGGGGAGCAAGAAGGCGAAGCTGGCTCAAGATTTTGGAGTTGCAAGGGAGTCCTTTTCGCCACGGAGAGGCAGAAAAGACAAAAGCACAAGACTTTGAGGTCCGTGGTGCCCATCCTTTGACTCCGCTCAGGGCAAGCTCTTTCGAAAACCGCGACGGGTGGGGCAGCCTCAGTTGTGATGGTATCGGCTTGAACCTGAGCCAGTCCCCGAAAGTCAAAGTCCCCGCCCCTTCGGCTTCGCTCAGGGCAGGCCCTGTCTCCCCAAGAAACCGGGGACACAAGGACGGGGCAGCCTGGAGAATTTAGAGTGATTCAAGCGAGGTTGATTTGATATAGAATGTGGGGCACAGTAACTGAACTCCTCGTTGTGGTTCTACGATTCTGATTCTGTGGATTCAGCAGGCCGCTACCATGCTGATTTCCGCGTTGGAAAGAAGTGCAAGAATGCCGGGATGATTGGCATTCTGCATGACGGACTACGCTCGCTGGAGGTGGCAGGTGACACGATTTATCTCCCGGGTAAAACTCCAAAAAACAATCGCTATCGCAACGCTGGTCTTTGCCTTTGCTTTTGCCTTTGGGTCAGGCTCTTACTGTCTGGCGCAAATGGCCGGGGACAGCGCTTCGTACGCGGATGTGCCGCAAGCGATGATGTCTGAACGTGAGCTGGAGAATCTGGTGGCGCCGATTGCGCTTTATCCGGATGCACTGCTGAGCCAGGTGTTGGTTGCGAGCACGTACCCGGCGGAGGTGGAGGAGGCGGAACAGTGGCTGCAGCAGAACGGATACTTGCAGGGCCGGGAGTTGATGGTGGCGGCGCAGCAGCAGAACTGGGATCCGAGTGTGCAGGCCCTGGTGGCCTTTCCGGATGTGGTGGTGCGCCTCAGTCGCGAGATTCGGTGGACCACGGAGTTGGGGAACGCAGTTCTCTCGCAGCAGGCGGACGTGATGAATGCGATCCAAGACTTGCGAGCGGAGGCGCGGGGGCGGGGGCGACTGGCGAGCGGACCTCAACTCGCGGTATACACGGAAGCGCAGGGGGATCGGAGCGCGATTGAAATTCAGCCGGTGGATCCGCAGAGAATGTATGTGCCGAACTATGATCCGAATGCGGTGTGGGGTGCTCCGGCGGAGGGAGAGTATCCGGCGCAGAATTATGCCGAGGGAAATGGGTTTGGTGACTTGTTCGGAACGGTGGCGAATCTGGCCGGGTTCCTGCCAGGGTTCGGGGGATTGCTGGGACCAAGAAGTTGGGGATGGGCGCTGGGCTGGTTGGCCCAGGCCTTGTTCGTGAACAACTCCTTCTTCAGCGATTTCGGATTCCATAACGGATTTCACAACGATGACGGCGGGTTTCGCGGGTCCAGTGTTTGGGTTCACAATGAGCACCATCGTCTGGGGGTGCCGTATGGGAATCGGTTTATGGCGGGCGGGAATGGAAGAGGAGAAGGACGAGGGCGCGACGGAGATGGATGGAAAAATTTCGGAGAATCCCGGTATTCGGGGGCGCAGCCTCCGCGGCGCGTTTCGTACGGTTCGGGGATGGACGGCTCACGGCGCGGCGTTTTCCAACGGAATGACCGGACTGAACATGAGGGGAACTGGCGGTCGTTTAATAGCGAGCGTAATGGCGGGCGTAATGCCGAACGCAACGGCGGGTTCAACGGCAATTCGTGGCAAAGCGAGCGTGGAAGGCAGAGCTTCGGCAATTCCTCGAATCTGCGGAGACGGGTGGATACGGGGTCGAGCTATGGCGGGAGGAGTTCGGCGCGCGTGGAGCCTTCGCGCACGGTGAGCCGATCATGGGAACAGGCGCCGCGGGTTTCGGCGGCGCGCATGTCACCGGAGCGCCGGTATTATTCCGGCTCGTCTTATGGATCATCGCGTTATGGATCATCGCGCGGATACTCTTCCGGCGGATCGTCTTCGCGCAGAACTTCGGGGCACGATTATTCGTCGCACGATTATTCATCGCGAGGATCGTCGGGGCATCACGGTTTCTTCTCGCACTCGTCGGGGCCGAAGGCTCCCAAGATGAAAGCTCCGAAAGCTCCCCATTATGCGAAGTCGCATGGCGGAGGACATTTCGGCGGCGGACATTCTTCAGGGGGACATTCTTCGGGCGGGCATGGCGGGAAGAAATCGCACCGGGGATGAATTGGGACCACGGGGCTGAAGCCCGGACTAATTTTGAGGCCTTTACGCGGCGCTGGAAAATGGAAAGCGCCGCTCTTCCACGTCACTCGACGCATTTGTGGGTCTTCCCATAACCTGTGGAAAATCCTGTCAATAGCTAAGTAGTAAACGATCGGGGTTAAGTTGCTGACAATGTTGGGAAAATATTTCTGGGAAAATGGCGCCTTTACCCCGCTGGAAATGATATAATAGAATTATAGAGTAAAACTTTAGGAAATTAAGGCGCGGCCCTTGGGTCGCGCCTTTTCTTTTGGGCCAGCGGGCCAACGAGCAGCGGGCAAACCAAGGAGTGGGTAATGGCTAAGTGCAACAGATTCAATACCTTCAAAGAACGCGGCGAATGGGCGGAAGCCCAGTTCATCGCCGAAGCCCTTCGCCGCGGTTACACGGTCCTCAAGCCCTGGGGAGACTCCCAGCCCTTCGACGTCGCCCTCAACTTCGGCAACCGCATCGTCAGGGTCCAGGTCAAGTCCACCAGCTACCGCGTCAGCACCGGATACCGCTGTCAGTTCCAGACCAACTCTCATGGCCGGCAATACACTCCCAGGCAACTTGACTTCTTCGCTGGCTACGTCATCCCCCAAAAACCTGGTACCTCATCCCGGCGCGGGTCCTCTTCAACGGAGGCCGTGAGCCAACGGGCCCAATGCTCTTCCCCATGCAACCCGTCAAGGCAAATAGCTACAGCTACGAGCGCTACCGGGAAGCCTGGCCCTTGCTGCGCCCGCAGCCGGAGAAAAAGGGGCCCCGGCGGATCGTAGTGGATGGGCTGATGAGATAACTGTGTCGGCTCCCTTCGGGCGAGTAGACATGGAAGCGCTCAAGCGACCACGGCTCGGAGGAAAGGAGCCGACACGGTTATCTCATCGACCAAGTAGCTCCGATAGAATTTGCTTCAAACTTAGGATAACCACCCACCTTTTTAGAAAATGTCTGCAAAAACTTGCAATCTATTCTCTCGTCAATCGTCGTAACTCTATTGTTTTGAGGGGGAGCGTTTGGAACTAAGATGGCAGCCGATTCATGGGCCCTTGCCGAATAACTGGCGACCCGTCTTCAGAGATTGCTTCCATTCACCAGTTTGGGCGCAACCACGGGTTGCTTCTAGACCAGTTCCGAACACAAAAAGGTAAGGAGGTAATATATGCAACGGCGACGATTCAATCTCGCTGTGTACGGCAGCTTTGTGCTCATTGTAGTCGCGTTCATGCCGACTACAGTCTTGGCTGACTCAATCAGCATCACTCCGCTAGCTCCGCTGGCTCCGCTAACTACGCTTTCGGTCCTTGAGGGCAAAGCCGGATCCCATACTTTCACAATCACTAACAAAGGCAGGATGAACGGCACCATTCGCTCTCTGGTTTTTAAGTCGGTTTTTAAGAATGGCGACAAGAGCGATGTGCCAATATTCGGGCCCTTCACAGGCACTTGTGCGGTGGGATTAGTACTCGCTCCAGGGGCGAGCTGCACCCTTGTTGTTAATTTCAATACGCCGCCGAATGATGGTCCCAATGGAGATCATAACTTTGGAATCACCTTAGTCACGGTCTCAGCACGCCTTACGAATGGTAACCTCGCTCGTGGCTCGATAAATATCAAGGTAAGTGATGTGCCGGAGCCATCGACTTTGCTCCTGATGGGTACCGGCCTCGCAGGCATGGCAGGTGCGCTCCGCCGAAAACTATGCATGTAATTCGTCCGCTCCAGACGCGAGCCACCCTGCAGGTGGTGGTTCTTGAGGCGAAAGAGCCTTTATCGTCCCTAAGGGATGGTTGGGAGCTGGCCCAGACTAAGAATACACCCGGGTGCCCTCGATAAGAACGAAGGCGGCGGGTGGGGGATGTTCACATGTCACGGACCTAGTCGTGCGAAGAAAGCTAGATTGTCCTCATGCCATGGGGACTAACGCGTTTTCATCACAGCGGGCAGAGTCATTTCGTCACTTTCTGCTGCTACCATCGCCGCCGGCTGCTTACCACCGACGCAAGCAGGAGAATCTTCGAGTCAGCTTTGGAACGCGTGCGGCGCGGTTTCAGGCTTCAGGTTTATGGCTACGCAGTCATGCCGGAGCATGTTCATCTGCTGCTCAGCGAACCGCAACGCGATTCGTTGGCCGATGCACTGAAGTCGTTGAAGCAAGGAGTGTCACGGCGTCTGATTGGCGACGCGGATCGGCTTTGCCTAATAACTGGCATTCTACCCGGACTTTTTTGGGCAGGAGTAGGAGTTTTTGGGCAGAGAGATCAGCGCGGGGCGCGGGGTTACCTTTTTACGTTGGGAAGCTCATGCTCCATGCTTGACTCCAGATCAGGCCATAGCCGCTGGAGGATGTAAGTTATCTTATGGTGAGCCTCGTTCTGCGGCTCCAGCCTTCGCTCCAAATCTTCCAATTGGTCTCTAATCATGTGCGCGTAGAATGCAGTTTGGCTCATTAGCCTTTACTCCCCCGTTACAAAACCAGCTTGTCTAACTTCTTTCCAGAGAGCCGGGGACAAATTCTCGTTCAATACAATGCTCCTGATTGCATCCCAAGGAATCATCATTGCCTGCACTGGAATTGACGGATTCGTTTCCTTCTTTCCGCGATTCATCTCAACCCACAACCCTCTGTCATCTCGCACGTCCAAAACTGTCGCAGTAATTATGTGGCTATCAGAGTCTTTAGGAATCTCGCGGCCTTCACGGACGAACAGGCTCACGCCGCGAAGATTGATCCATTCCCTCGACACGACAACCGCAATGTGGTCGCCCTTCTTAATATCCACACGCGCACTGTAGCACTTGAGAGGAAGCAGAGTGTTTACAAGTAGGGAACGCGACAGCGGGGGTGATCTAGAACTTTCGCGTCATCCAGTTGGCGAGCACACTCGCAATGACGGACAGGATGAACATGCCGAGTACGCCGTTCCTAAGAAACGTGAAAAAATGATGGCGCTTCTTTCCATGCCCAATAGCAAAGGTCGCACGCGGAAAGAGTTTCACGATTAGATATTCGATGACCCAAAGACCCACTATGAAGCAGGTCCGCGTCCATTTGCCAGTCCTTAGCCCTTCAGTGAACAAGTACGGTGAGGCGTTGTTCCAGAGAAATATTGGGACGTAGAACGCAGCGGCGAGAAGGGCTATGCCCCAAGCTGGCACCTGAAACAAAGAGTACCATTCGCGCATACTCGATACCCATTCATCCAGCTTTTGTGCCATGTAAACCACGATTATCTGTGTGCTTTTAACTGTATATTCGACGGACGGAGAGGGCGTTCCCCTAAGCACAATCGCTGCGGAATACATCTGCCCTTCTGCCGTGACAGCAAGAGAAATAATTGAACGCTCCTTTGCGTTGGGCTGCATGATGATGTCTTCTACACTGTTAAAGTCAACAGTACCTCCGTCTGAGAATTTCACTGAATAGTGCACTTCCGCCTTTGCTTCATCTCCAAACCATTCAATCGGTTCTCCTTCGCTCAGTATTGCCGCTAACTGTTTCAAGTTCTCGGCATCCACAACGAAAGCGATGTCTAGTGGTCTACGCCGTTCTGAATTGAGGAGCATAGGGGAGAAGGCAATGGCTGCGGAACGGCGGAATTATCGCACACGCGGAGTATAATGGCGGGAAAATAGCAGTGAAAGGAACGCCATCATGACAAGCAAAACCACGAGCAAAATTGAAGAGTTAATCGGTCAGCGCGAGATCGCTCGCAAGAATGGCGATGGGACGCTCGTGATGAACCTGCAAGATGAAATTGCGGTAGCTGTAAACGAGAGGGACAGGGGAGACTTTCTAGCTCAAGTAAAACAGCCCGATTAGCGGTCGGGCTGTCTGTACTTCGATTCCGAATTTCATTGCGCGGCGGTTGGCCCATTCTAAATTTCGCGTTCTTTGCGAAAATTTAGAGTGGGGATGTTCACATGCACAGACTTAGTCCGGCCAACGAAACTAAATTGTCGTCATGGCGGGGTGCCCACCTTTAATGTGATGCCTGCATCATTTCCACAGAGGGTGCTTTGGTAATGCCAGCGAGATCACAAGCGGGCCACCCGCCAGAAAAGGAAATCTCCTGCTCCTCACTTAGCTGCAACGATATCGAATTCTATTTTCACTTCGTCTTTGACCTTGACAGTTCCGCCAGCGATGCTTATAGGAGTTATTCCGAAGGTGCTCTGCTTGAAAGATGCGGAGCCGCGGTAGTGGCCATCCTGTAAAGATACTTCTACAGCGACGGCTTGTTTCTGGCCGTGCAGCGTCAGATCTCCGCGCACTTCCCAGTGGCCTTCTCCACGGCTGGTCACAGAGGTGGATTGGTAGGAGATCTCGGGAAATTTTTCCACGTCGAGAACCGCTGCGCTTTGCATGGTGTGCTGGATCTCGGCACGTTTGTCGGCTGAGATTTCTGGGTCGAGCACGCGCATCTTGCGCGAGTCAACGCGCAGTTCGACGCTGTGGCCCGAAGAATCGATCTTGCCCTCGGCGATTGGAGCCTGTATTTCGTGGTTATGGGCGAAGGCGGAGAATGCGCCGGACTTGAAGACCCGTACCGTCAAACTGGATTTGTTTACGTCGATGGCTTTGGTTTGGGCGGAGAGTCCGGTTGAGACAAGGCAGAGACAGATTGCCGAAATTACAAGGACAAGCTTCGTTAGTTTCATTGATTCCATGCTCCCGCTTCCCGAATCGATCCCGCACGAACAAGTATAGGGATTGGCCAATGCCCAGCCGTCACCGGAATGTAAATAGATTGTCACGGGGTTGTCCAGAATACAGCTTTTTATCTTGTGCCCATTTTGGGCACATGCTACTATGAGTCGAGACTTGTTGTGCGGATCATTGCCCGTAAGACGTTGAGGGAGTTTGTCGAGTCGCTGCGCGGAAAGAAGGACCAGAATGTCGTCAGGTCGGCGCTGAATGCCTGGTTCCATGAGGTCCAAAATGCGGATTGGCATACCCCCGCCGATGTGACCCGAGCGTATGCGAACGCCAGCATCGTAGGGAGCGATCGCGTGGTTTTCAACGTCAAGGGCAATTCCTACAGGCTGGTCGTCGCGGTCGATTATCCGCGGCAGATTGTGTTCATCAAGTGGCTCGGCACGCACGCGCAGTACGACAAGATTGACGTGAGGAAGGTGAGGTATGGAGATTAAACCGATCAAGACAAAACCCGATTATGAGGCCGCGATGCGCCGTATTGAAGCGGTATGGGGAGCCACCCCAGGAACTTCGGAAAGTGACGAACTGGAAGTCCTGGTTACGCTGGTGGAAGCGTACGAGCGTGAGCACTATCCCATTGATCTCCCCGACCCGGTCGAAGCTATCAAGTTCAGGCTAGAACAGGAAGGTAAGGACTACAGGGCCTTGATCGGGGTAATCGGGCAACGCACCCGGGTATACGAGGTGATGCGCCGCGCCCGCCCGTTGTCCCTTAACATGATCCGCAAACTACACGACAGACTGGAAATTCCTGCCGAGGTACTGATTCAACCAGCGCGAAAACCCGCGCGCCGGGCGCCGCGCACTTCACCAACAATGCGTTTGCGGCGCTCGGCTCGGCGTTCTGCCTGAGTGTAGCGGGCTATTTGCCCACCTGCTGGATACAGTCTTCGAGCACGTCCATGGCTACGTCTGCCTGCTCTTTGGTGACTACGAGCGGGGGACAGAGGCGAATGGTGCTGGGGCCGCAGCCGAGGAAGAGGACGCCGTGCTCGAAGGCGCGCTCGACGATCCGGTCGCGCTCGGCGGCGGCGTACTCTTTGGTGGCTTTGTCCTTGACGATGTCGACGCCGATCATCAGGCCACGGCCGCGGACGTCGCCTACCAGCTTCAGCTTCGCGGGCCACGTGGACATGCGCTTGAGCATGTGCGCGCCTACTTCGGCGGAGTGGTCGAGCAGATGTTCTTTCTCGATCACGTCGAGGGTAGCGAGCGCGGCGGCGATGCAGATGGGATTGCCGCCGAAGGTGGAGGCGTGGGAGCCGGGAACCCAGTCCATGATTTCGGAGCGGGTGAGGGTGATGCCGAGCGGCATGCCGGAGGCGATGCCTTTCGCGATGCAGATCATATCTGGTTCCACGCCGGTATGCTCGACGGCCCACCACTTGCCGGTGCGGCCAGCGCCGCTTTGCACTTCGTCAAGGACCAAGAGGATGCCGTGCCGGTCGCAGATGCGGCGGAGTTCCTGCATGAAGATGGTGGGCGCGACGACATAGCCGCCTTCGCCCTGCACCGGCTCGACAAAGATGGCGGCCACTTCCTCGGGAGGAAGCGTGGTTTTGAAGAGCTTGTCTTCGATGAAGCGGGCGCAGGAGAGTGCGAAGGCGTCGGGATCCTGAGAGGCGTCTTTGCGTCCGCGATAGAGGTCGGGATAGGGTACGTGGGTCACGCCGGGCATAAGCGGGGAAAAGCGGCGACGCTGCTGCGGTTTGGAGGCGGTGAGCGACAGAGCGCCCATGGTGCGTCCGTGAAACGCGCCGAAGAAGGCGATGATGTTGGGGCGCTTAGTGTTGTAGCGAGCGAGCTTTAGGGCGCATTCGATGGCTTCGGCGCCGGAGTTGCCGTAGTAGATTTTGTGCGGACCGGGCATGGGCGCGATCTTCGAGAGGCGATCGGCGAGCTGGACCATGCTCTCGTAATAAAAGTCGGTGCCCGACATGTGGATGAGTTCGGCGGCCTGCCTCTGGATGGCGGCGACGACTTCGGGGTGGCAGTGGCCGGTCGAGGTGACCGCGATGCCGGCTGAGAAATCGTAGAACTCGTTGCCATCGACGTCAGTGACGACGATGCCGCGGCCACTCTTGGCGACCAGCGGATAAGAGCGGGTGTAGGACGGCGAAATGAGGCGCTGGTCGCCGGCGAGGACGCGTTGGGCTTTGGGGCCGGGCAGAGCGGTCTTGATCTTGGGTCCAGCGGTTGCGGTCATGGTCTTGGTGGTCATGGGAATCCTCCGTAAGGCAGTGGCCAGTGATTAGTGGCCAGTGGTCAGTAACACCAACCTCCGGATGCGTGGCTTCGTTCAGACGCACGCTTGCCGAGGCGAAGCAGGCGAAGGATTTGCTAGTCGCTACCGAAGAGGCTGGGGCGCAGGCGCGAGGGGAGATTGGCGCGATAGCGGCGCGGGCACACAAGGCAGTGCAGCCAGCACTCGGGGAGATGCGAATTGGGGTTCTGGAGCAGCATCGGTTACCGTGGACATTACTAAGCCATTATAGCTTGAGGCGGTGTGCGGCGTAACCCCCTCCCTGGGCAAAGGGCTACTTTGGACTGATCCCTCATCTCGATGCGCTTGGTTCGCTAGTGCAAAACGATTATTGAGTGAACTGCTCGCTTCCAGCATACTTCGCGGCCAGTCTCGCTTGTGGGGCGGACTTAGTCAAAAGTCTAACGTGGGAGCAGGCATGTCCTCAGCAACTGCGAATTCGCCGGTTTCTATCTCTATCCCTTTGAATGCAGAGCCAGCACGCCGAACGCTTGCCGTACAGAGTCTAGTGGCAGGTTTGCTGGGACTAGGCATCGGTCTTTATTTCTGGATCGATTCACGCTATCCCGCTTTGCTGAAGAAGCTGCACAGCGGCAAGGCTATCCAGATGAAGGGCGCGCTGAGCTTTGACGCGCTGATGCCGGTGACTCCTGCGATGTCGCTGGTAACGCGCATCGAACATACGACCGTGAATTGGATGTGGACTAACCGCATTGGCATGACCTTTGGCATTTGTTTTGGCGCGGCCATGCTGACGCTGCTGGCCACATTGCCGCGAATCCGCATGAAGACTGCTGCCGGAAACACACTGCTCGGCGCCATCGGCGGCATGCCGCTGGGAGTCTGCGCCAACTGCGTCGCTCCCATCGGGCGAAGCTTGTTTGTGGCTGGAGCAAGTCCTAATACCGTGTTGGCCGCAATGATTAGCTCACCCATGTTGAACTTTGTTGTGATGGCCATGGCTTTTGCTTTATTTCCGCTGCCAATCGCGCTCGTACGACTGGCCGTGCCCATCGCCTTGCTGGCCCTGGTGCCGCTGGTTGCCGGGAAGACCGCGCCACAGGCCGTGACCGGATGCTCTGTGCCGGGGTCGTCGGGATGGTTGCGGCCGGTGACATTTACAATGAAATCGTATTTCACAAACTTGGGGCGGCTCTCTTTTGTGACTGTCCCGTTGATGGTTGTGGCGGCTTTGCTGGGAGCGGTGGCGGTGGAACTACTCCCTGCCAGCAGCATTCCGGTTACAGTCACTGTCGGCGGAATTGTGCTGGTGGCACTGGTCGGCACGTTCCTGCCGGTGCCGATGGGCTTCGATGTCGCCGCGGCTTTCTTGCTGATGGCGCGTGGTGTCCCCACTCCCTACGTCGTGACGCTGCTGTGCACGCTTGGAGCGTACAGCATCTACTCCACTCTGATCCTGGGACGCACGATCTCGTGGCGAACCGCGGCTACGTTGTTTGGAGCCGTGATGCTGCTCGGTTTGATTGCCGGAGTGGGGACGGCCTTGGTGCAGCACAGTCTGTAAGCCGCCATACTTTCGCCATGAGTTCTCCGATCATGCAAGCTCCTTTTTTGACATAGTGCAGGCTGGGCCTTAGCATGGCTGCACCCCGGGGGCGGGGCCTCTCCTTGATCGAGCAAACCATTTCTCATTACAGGATCATTGAAAAGCTTGGCGGCGGCGGGATGGGCGTGGTTTACAAAGCTGAGGACACGCGGCTCGGACGCTTCGTCGCGCTGAAATTTCTGCCGGAAGAGTTGCAACAGGACCGCCAGGCGCTGGAGCGATTCCGGCGGGAGGCAAAGGCGGCGTCGGCGCTCAATCATCCCAACATCTGCACGATCTATGACATCGGCGAGGAAGGGGGACGCTCTTATCTCGTCATGGAATTTCTGGACGGGAGCACGCTCAAGCACATGATCGGTGCGCGGGCGATGGAGTTGGAGACGATCCTTGCGCTGGGGATTGAGATTGCCGATGCGCTGGACGCGGCGCACAGCGAAGGGATCGTGCATCGCGACATCAAGCCGGCGAATATTTTTGTGACCAAGCGCGGTCACGCGAAGATTTTGGACTTTGGGTTGGCGAAGGTGACGGCTGGTCCAGCGGCGTCGAAGCAAATCCCGGATGTGACGGCGCCAACCGATGTGGCAGTGGAGGAGCATCTGACCAGCCCGGGTTCGACGCTGGGCACGGTCGCGTATATGTCTCCGGAGCAGGCGAAGGGGAAAGAACTGGATTCGCGGACGGATCTGTTTTCTTTCGGCGTGGTGCTTTATGAGATGGGCACCGGGACGCTGCCGTTTCGAGGAGAAACTTCGGCGCTGATTTTTCAATCGATTCTGGATCGGGCGCCGGTTTCGCCGGTGCGATTGAACCCAGACTTGCCGGCGAAGCTGGAAGATCTTATCAACAAGGCGCTGGAGAAGGACCGGAATCTGCGCTACCAGCATGCAGCGGATATTCGCGCTGACTTGCAGCGGCTGAAGCGGGATACGGAGAGCGGGCGAGCGATTGCGGCGAGCTCCGGGCCGGTTGCGACCGCGCAGGAGACGGGGCAGCATTCAGTGGTGGGGGCGCAGTCGGGGCCGGCATCGGACTCGGCGAAGGTGGCGGCCGCATCCTCAGGGGCTGTGAGTGCGGCACCAGCGAATGTCGCCGCCGGAAAAAAGTATTGGAAGATTCTTGCGCCGGTGGTGCTGGCCGCGTTGATCGCTGGAGGATTGTATTTGCGCTCGCGGCAAGGGGCGAAGCTAACTGAGAAGGACAGCATTCTGTTGGCGGATTTCGTCAACACGACCGGCGATGCGGTCTTTGACGGGACGCTGAAGCAGGCGCTGGCGGTGCAATTGGAGCAGTCGCCGTATCTGAATATTCTTCCGGAATCGCGGATTCGTGAAGCGTTGAAGTTCATGGGACGCTCGGGGGACGAACGTGTGACTCGCGATGTGGCGCGTGAAATCTGCCTGCGCGAAGGCGTGAAGGCCATGATGCTGGGATCGATATCCAGCCTGGGCAGCCATTACGTGGTCACGCTGGAGGCGGTGAACGCGCAGAATGGCGACTCGCTGGCGCGCGAGCAAGTGGAAGCGGAAAACAAGGAGCAAGTGCTGAAGTCACTGGACCGCGCGGCTTCGAGTGTGCGTGGGAAGCTGGGAGAATCAATCGGTTCGGTGCAGAAATTCGATACACCGCTGGAGGCGGCTACGACATCGTCACTGGACGCTTTGAAAGAGTTCAGTCTTGGCGAGGCGGAACACCAGAAGTTTAACGACGAGGCGGCGATTCCGCATTTGAAGCGCGCGGTTGAGCTTGATCCGAATTTTGCCATGGCGCTGGCCGTGTTGGGGGTGGCCAATAACAACACCGGAAATTCCAAAGAAGCTTCTGAATATCTGCAAAAAGCGTTCGATGTGAAAGAGAGGGCGAGTGAGAGGGAAAGGTTCTACATTTCTTCTCACTACTACGGGACGTTCAGGAAACAGGCAGACAAATATATTGACACACTGGAGGAATGGATACGGGCTTACCCTCGCGATGCTGTTGCGTTGGACAACCTGGCGCTCGAGGAGCAGGAGCTGGGGCAGCACGAAAAAGCCCTGGCCAATGCCAGCGAGGCGTTGAGGCTAAATTCCAAGGACGCTTACGCGTACCAAAACGTGGCCGCATCCTACCAGTATCTGAATCGCTACGACGAAGCGAAGGCGGTGGCGGAGCAAGCTATCGGGCAGAAGATCGACCCATGGTCGTTGCATATGACCCTCTACTGGGATGCATTCGTGCGGGGCGACGAAAGCGCCCTGCAGCGGGAGGTCGCGCAAGCAGCCGGCAAAGTGTATGAGCCGATCATCGATCAACTGCGTGGGGAAGGGGAGTGCGCACTGGGAAAAATAACCAAGGCGAGAGAAAGCTTCGCGCACGGGGCGAGCCTTGCCCAGTCTCATGGAAATAAAGAGTGGGGTGCAATGAATTTGGAAGCCGAGGCGAATTGCGATGCCGAGGCCGGATTTCTGCAAGAGGCCCGCCAGACGCTGAATGCGGCTCTCGCCCTTTCGGAGAACGGGGATTTGCGGGGCGACGCCGCGCGTGTGTTTGCCTCCAGCGGAGACACCGCCCGATCCCAGAAGTTGGTCACCGGTCTGGACAAGGAGTTTCCCTACGATACCCTGCTTAACCAAGTGGAACTTCCAGCGGCGCGAGCCGTGATCAGCCTTGAGCGCAACCAGCCTGGGCAGGCGGTTGCGGCGCTCGATTCTGCCAAGCCCTACGAACTGGGCGCTCACCGGCGGGTCGTCGGCGACTTCTCGGCCATCCACATCCGCGGCGAGGCCTTTCTGCATTTGCGCGACGGAGTTAAGGCAGCCGCGGAGTATCAGAAAATTCTCGACCATCGCGGCATTGATTCGACCAGCCCGCTCTGTTCTTTGGCGCACTTGGGCCTGGGCCGCGCTTATGCGCTGCAGGGCGACACTGCGAAGGCGAAGGGTGCCTACCAGGATTTTTTTGCGATTTGGAAGAATGCGGACGCGGATGTTCCGATCTTAAAGACGGCCAAGGCAGAGTACGAGAAGCTGAAGTAGCCTTGCCCGCTCATTCCGTCCTTTTAACTTTAGAATCCGATTTGTTTCCCAACTCGTCTGATATCTTTTAACTTCCCCCTGCTTTTTCAGATAGACATGTCCAGACCTCAGAGCCCACGCCGGTTGGCGGTGATTCTTGCCTTTGGGCTTGTGTATCTGTTTTGGGGTTCGACGTATCTCGCGATCGATATCGCGGTGCAGAGCATTCCGCCCGCGCTGATGTGCGGGGTGCGGTTCTCGATCGCCGGCGTGGTGATGCTGGCGGTGTGCGCTGTTACAGGGCGCAAGGTCAGGTATTCGGCGCGGCAAATTGCACTGTCAGCGGTGGTGGGGATTTTGTTGCTGATGGGCGGAAATCTGACGCTGTCATGGGCGGAGCTTTCGGTGCCATCGGGGCTGACGGCTTTGATCATCGCAATTACGCCCTTGTGGTTTCTGGTGTTGGACTCGCTGCTGTTGGGGCATCATCGCATTTCCGGGCGAGGCAAGGCGGGGCTGGCGCTGGGGATGGTCGGGCTGGTCGTGTTGTTCTGGCCGGAGTTGCATTCGACCTCTGCGCTGGGGCGGCGGGAGTTGTGGGCTTCGCTGGCGCTGATTGGCGGATCGTTCTCATGGGCGCTGGGATCGGTGCTGTCGAAACGGTGGCAGTCGGGCATGGACGTGTTCAGCGCGACGGGCTGGCAGGTAACCGCGGCGGGCGCGGCGAACCTTTTGTGGGCTTTGGCGGCGGGAGATCTCTCGCGAGTTATGTGGACGGCGCGCGGAGTGGGCGCGATTTCGTATCTGGTGGTGTGCGGATCGTGGATTGGCTACACGGCTTACATCTGGCTGCTGGAGCATGTACCCACGTCGAAAGTGTCGACGTATGCTTATGTGAATCCGGTGGTCGCGGTGTTTCTTGGCTGGTTGGTTCTGCATGAGCGCGTGGACCGCTTCATCGTTATGGGGAGTGTGATTGTGGTGCTATCGGTAATTCTGGTGACGAGCGCGAAGATTAAAGAGAAGGCTGTCGCTGAGGAGTTGCCGGCAGTGGAAGCGATGTAGCAGTGGCCAGTGATCAGTGTTAAGAGGCCAGCGAGCCGTGATCGTTCCCCGAATTTCATTTTGAGGCTTCTTCGTCTTCTTGTGCTTCACTTTCATTCACCAGATCGACCGCGTGGCGGCGGATGGCGAAAGTCTGTTTGGGCGAGCCTGCGGGCTCGAAGGTCACGCGGGCGGGAGTTCTTTGCCAGGCAGGCACAGGACAGGCGGAGTCGGGAGCGGCATCTTTCATCTCTTTCTCGGCGTTTTCGGCGAGCAGTTTCTTCAAGACTGGCTTCCGGCGGGTGAGTTGCGCGACGATCGCGTAGACTTTGTTGCCATCGTCGGAGACGCCGCAGTAGGCGGCGTAATCGCGGTACCAACTGGCGGCGGAGTAGAAGACGTCGAACTCGGGAAGGTTGATGGGGGAGATATGGCCAGTAATGCGGTCGACCAACAGCCATCCGCCGCGTTGCCATTGCCAGTGCGGGGGAGAGGTGGATTCCTGCGGAAGGCTGTCGTTGACGCGGAAGGCGCGCCGTACGACGAACAGGCGGTCGGTGATGTCGTGTGCGGGTCCAAGGGTGAACTCTTTGACGTGGGCATCCAGAAGGAGTGGTCGAACTTTCAGGGTGAGGGGCTTGTCGTCTGCTGCGCCGGGGCTGGGGAACCATTGGACTGTAGTCCACTTGCCGAAAGAGATGATGTGCGGTTTGGCCGCGGCGATGGCCGAACTTGACTGAATGATAATAATGAAGATTGTCAGCACGATTTGGAGGCAGGATTGCGAGAAGCGAGTCATGGCCGAAGCTAAGCAGGAAATGGCCTGGAGAACAAGGTTACATATCACAAATAGCAGATGCCGGTTCCGAAGTGGGACAGGGAGGGGAGCAGTAGAGAGCCAGAGTTGATAGCGCTTTTGTATAGGGGGCCTGGCCACGACGGCTTTGGGATTGCAGTAGAATTGAATAGAGATAAACGACTCCGAGATGATCGTTCCTCACGATTCGCGTCCGGCGGTGAGCGGTGACACCCGGGCAACATCTCAGCAAAAAGCAGCCTCTGATCAGGGTATGAGCGGTTTGCTGACCCTGCGGCGTGCTCCGCGCATTCTGGTGGTGGATGATCATCCCACGATTGCCGGGCTGATGAGCCAGTTGCTGGTGCAGCGGGGCTATGACGTGGTGACGGCGGAGAATGTGGACCAGGCCCAGGCGGAAGTGCGGCGGCAGGCGCCCGACCTGATTTTGTCGGATGTGCGGATGCCGGGGAAGTCCGGCTACGAATTTTGCAGGGAACTCAAGAGCGATCCGGCGACGCGTTTGATTCCGTTCGTGCTGATTACGGGATTGACTGACAGTGCGGACAAGGTCCGAGGAATTGAAGCGGGAGCGGATGATTTCCTCAACAAGCCGGTGCTGGCGGAAGAGTTGACGGCGCGGGTGAAGTCGCTGCTGCGGTTGAAGGAATTCACCGACGAGTTGGAAACGGCGGATTCGGTGCTGTGCACGCTGGGGCTAAGTGTGGAAAGCCGAGATCCTTACACGGAGGGACACTGCGAGAGGCTGGCGGCGCGGGCCGCAGACCTGGGGCGGCATCTTGGGCTGGACGAAGATTCGATTGTGGCGCTGCGGCGCGGCGGATATCTGCACGACCTGGGCAAGATCGCGGTGCCGGATGCGATTCTGAAGAAGGGTACGGATCTGACGTTGCCGGAGTGGGAGATTATGAAGCTCCATCCGCTGACCGGGGAGAATATCTGCAAGCCGCTGAAGTCGTTGCGGCTGGTGCTGCCCATTATCCGGCATCATCATGAACATGCGGATGGGTCGGGTTATCCGGATGGATTGCGGGCAGGCGAGATCCCGCTGCTGCCGCGGGTTTTGCAAGTGGTGGATGTGTACGATGCGCTGCGCACGGCCCGCCCATACAAGCCTGCGCTGGCGCACGATCAAGCCGCTGAAACCATGCGCGAAGAAGCCCGCCAGGGCTTGTGGGACGCCGAACTGGTGAACGAGTTTTTCAACATGCTGGTGGAACAACGCAGCGTGGCGTGAGGACGGCAGTTCTCAGTTCTCAGAATCGGATGCCGTCGTATGTGGTTTAGTTAGCTCGGGCTTTACGACGTACAATGAGCCTGGCTCTTGGCGGCAACTGGTTTGGGGCCGGATACATCTTAAGCATTCCCCCTTGCGGAGACTTGTGAAGCGCGCGGGAAATCCAGATTGAGCGACATCACGTACAGCATCGTGATTCCGGCTTATAACGAGGGCGACCGTCTGGGGGCAACTCTGGAACGGTTGATGCGATACGTGCGTGAGCAGGGGTGGAATGTGGAAGTGATTGTGGTGAACGATGGGTCGCGCGATAACACAGCGGAATTGGTCCGCGAGTTTGCAGTAAGAGATTCCGCGCTGCGGCTGATCGAGAACCCCGGCAACCGCGGCAAGGGTTACGCGGTGCGCAATGGAATGCTCAATGCACGCGGCGAAATCATTGTCTTCAGCGACGCGGACTTGTCTTCTCCCATTGAAGAGATGCCGAAGTTATTGGCCGCGCTGGAAGCGGGTGCGGACATCGCGATCGGTTCGCGCTGGTTGCGAGCGGAATTGCAGACGCAGCGGCAATCGCTGCACCGGCAGTTCTTTGGAAGAATTTTCAATGTTTTGAATCGGGCTATTCTGGGTCTGCAATTTAAGGACACGCAGTGTGGATTTAAGGCATTCACGCGGCGGGCCGCCCAGATGATTCTGCCGCTACAGCGGATCGAGCGCTGGGGCTTCGATCCGGAGATTCTGTTTCTAGCGCGCAAGTTCGGGCTTCGCGTCGACGAAGTTGCCGTGCGCTGGGGACACGTGGGCGGGACTAGGATTAATCCGCTGGTGGACGGGACGCGCATGTTTCAAGAGATGGTGCGCATCCGCTTGAACGATGTAGAAGGCAAGTATGACGGGGGTTCCGCAGTAGCTGCGCAGACCGTGAAAACGCTGCCTCAAGGACCCGCGCCGAGAGTTTAAAGTCAGGCCGACTTTCGCTTCGCAGCCAGTTCCTTCACCGCTTCAACCACTTGATTTCCCATCTCAGAAGTTGGCGCCGGTTTTTCGGAAGCTCTAACCAGGTCGGCGGTACGAGAACCTCGATTCAATGCGTTGCTGACTGCGTTCTCGATGCAGGCAGCTTCGGTTTCCAGTTGGAAAGAATGGCGCAGCAGCATGGCAGCCGAGAGAATTGCGCCGAGGGGATTCGCGATTCCTTTGCCGGCGATGTCGGGCGCGGAGCCATGGACCGGCTCGTAGACTCCGACAGCGCCGCCGATGCTGGCTGAGGCGAGCAGGCCGAGCGAGCCCACGACTCCACCGGCCTGGTCGGAGAGAATGTCTCCGAACATGTTTTCGGTGAGCACGACGTCGAAATCCTTGGGGCGCTCCACCAGCGACATGGCAGCGGAATCCACATACATATGGGAGAGTTGCACGCCCGGGTAATCCTTGGAGCACCGAGTGACAACCTCGCGCCACAAACGGGAGCATTCCAGAACATTGGCCTTGTCGACGGAGAGCACTCTTTGGCGGCGCTTCAGCGCGAGTTCGAAGGCGACGCGGGCGATGCGCTCGATGGCCTGCTCGCCATAGGTCATGGTGTTGGTGGCGATGCGGGAACCGGATTCTCCTGCTATGGAGCGCGGTGCTCCGAAATAGAGGCCACCGAGCAGTTCTCGGACGATCATAATGTCGGTGCCGCGAACCAGATCGGCGCGCAGCGGGGAACAATCTTCCAGGGCGGGAAAACAAATCGCGGGACGGAGGTTTGCGTATGCGCCGAGCTCGCGGCGCAACCGGAGGAGTCCGGCTTCGGGGCGAAGGTGGTTGGGATAGTGATCGAAGGCAGGGCTTCCTACTGCACCGAGCAGGACGGCGGAGGACGAGAGGCACGCCTGGATTGTGTCGGCGGGCAGAGGATCGTTGGTGGCTGTCAGTGCTGCGCCGCCGATGAGTTTCTGCTGGAGTCGAAGTTGGTGCCCGAATGCGTCAGCAACTGCTTGCAGAACCAGGACAGCTTGTTCGGTGACTTCCGGGCCAATGCCGTCGCCGGGGAGGATGGTTAGGTTCAGGAGCATGCGGGGATTAGTTTAAAGGAAAGGGCTTTGCGGCGTAGGATTCCGACGGGAAAAGGGGAGTCTGTGCGGCAACCAAGAACTGGGCTTCGCCCGGCGGACAGCCGAGGGCGGCTGTCCCCACATGAATCTCCCGCTGGAATCCTATGAATACTTACACGCCCCAGAGATAGTCTTCCTGCTGCTGATCGTGGTGGTGATCAGCGGGGATGGGCACACTGAAGGCGTTGGCTTGTGGGGCCATTGGAAATGGCCGGGATGGTTCTGGGCTTGAGGCGCTGGCTGCGGCGGCTACGGCTGTGGGAAGCGGCTCGAACAGCGGCGTGGCCGAGGCGGCGGGCTTGTGAGTGTCGCGGATTAATTCCAGCAGGTGATGATCTTCGACGTGCTTAATTTTATCGGCGAGGCGGACGAAGCGGCGATAGATGTCATCAAGGGCGCGGCGGTCGAACTGGTAGCCGAGTTGTTCGCAGCGAATGGCCAGTGCGTGACGGCCAGAGTGCTTGCCAAGCACTAGCGTGGAGTCGGGAACGCCGACGGACTGCGGCGTCATGATCTCGTAGGTCAAAGGATTCTTTAGAACGCCATCCTGGTGGATGCCGGCTTCGTGGGCGAAAGCGTTGCGTCCGGTAATGGCTTTGTTGGGCTGCACGGGGACGCCGGTAATTTCGCTGAGCAGTTGGCTGGCGGGAAACAGATGTTCGGCGGCGATGGCGGTTTCGTAAGGAAAGCGATCGTGGCGGACGCGCATGGCCATGACGATCTCTTCGAGCGAAGCGTTGCCGGCGCGCTCGCCGATGCCGTTGATGGTGCACTCGACCTGGCGGGCTCCGGCGGCGACGGCAGCCATGGTGTTGGCGACGGCCATGCCGAGATCGTTGTGGCAGTGGGCGGAGATAGTGACGTTCTCGATTCCCTTCACGCGGCGGCGGATGGTTGCGATCAACTCGCCGAATTCGGAGGGAACGGTGTAGCCGACAGTGTCGGGAATGTTGAGGGTGGTGGCGCCGGCTTCGATGACGGCATCGAGCACCTGGCAAAGGAATTCGGGGTCGGTGCGTGTGGCATCTTCGGGAGAGAATTCGACGTCATCACAGAGCGTCTTGGCGAAGGCGACAGCTTCGCGAGCGTGCTCTAGGCATTCCTGGCGGGTGATGCGCAGCTTGTGCTTCAAGTGAATGTCAGAAGTGGCGAGGAAAACGTGAATCCGCGGACGGGCAGCGTGTTTCAAGGCTTCCCAGGCGCGCTCGATATCGGGGCGGCAGGCGCGGGCCAGACCCGCAATGATGGGCCGGCGGATGACTGCGGCGATAGCTTGCACGGCTGCGAAGTCGCCGTCGGAAGCAATTGGGAATCCGGCTTCGATCACGTCGACGCCGAGGCGGTCGAGTTGGTGCGCGAGGCGCAACTTCTCCTGGTGGTTCATGCTGCAACCGGGCGACTGTTCACCGTCACGCAGGGTGGTGTCGAAAACGGTAACGCGGATTTGGTCCGAGGACATAGCCTTCCTTCGAGAAAACTTGCCTGCTTTGTCGTTTCTTCTTCATGTTACTAGGCGGAGAGTCTGAAGCAAAACTTATAATTCTTCAGTGATCATTAGGCGTTATTCTATGATAAGATTGTCTAATGGATCGTTAAGTATTCATAAGGGGTAGGGGATGGAGCTTTCGCAGCTGGAAGTGTTTTTGGCGGTGGCGCGCGAGCACCGGTTCTCGCGTGCGGCGGAGAAACTTCACCGCACGCAGTCGGCGGTGAGCCAGACCATCCGCAAGCTGGAGGACGAACTGGGCGAGGCGCTGTTCGACCGATCGTCGCGGGAAGGCGTTCTCACCGATGCCGGGCAGGTACTCTACGAGTACGCCGAGAAACTGTTGAACTTGCGCCATGACGCGCACGAATCGCTCAGCGAACTTCGGGAACTCCAGAAGGGCAAGCTGGTGATCGCGGCCAACGAATTCACCGCGCTTTATCTGTTGCCGGTGCTGGCGGAGTTCCGGCGGCTGCATCCCATGATCAAGATTACGGTGCAGAGGGCGCTGGGCAGCCGCATTCCGGACGATGTGTTGCAGCACAGCGCGGAGTTGGGAGTGCTCTCGTATAAGCCAGAGGAGCCGCGGCTGCACTCAGTAGTGACTTATCTGGATGAGTTGGTGCTGGTGGTGCCGCCCAAGCATCCGCTGGCCACGGCGCGGGAGGTAAGCATCCGGCAATTGGGGGCGGAGTCGTTTGTGGCGCACATTGTTTCGTCGCCGTATCGCGAGAAAGTCTTGCAGACGTTCCAGAAGTACAAGACGCCGCTGCATATGGATCTTGAGCTGCCGACGCTGCAGGCGATCAAGCAGTTCGTCGCTCTCGGAAACGGCGTGGCATTCATGCCGGAGATCAGTGTGGAGGCGGAACTGGCGCGGGGCGAACTGGTGCGCATTCCTGTGCGGGAGCTGCGAGTGCAACGAAAGCTGCGGTTGATCTACCGTAAGGAGGCGGGACTCTCGCATGCGGCGCGGGCGTTTCTGAAGGTGGCGGAGGCGGTGGCGCAGGAGCGGGCGGGGAGGTATCGGTTTCAGCGGGAGACCTAGTGCGGGGAGACCTGGTAAGGAAAGCCCAGAGTGCTGGTTGAGCCGAGGTAGCTGCCGGGCTTCGCCCGGAGGACAGCCGAGGGCGGCTGTCCCCACAAAAACCGTCTCTACAAAAGTTGTCTCAACAAAAGCGAATCAGCAGTCGGCGCAGGCTTCCGCGGACTGGAAGGCGGACAGGGCCTCATCCATGCTGGGATGAATCTCGAGGACAGAATTCAAGTTAGTGAGATCCAGCAGTTCGCGCACGAGCGGGCTGGGGCTGGCACACTTTAAGTCCGCATTGCGGGATCGCGCCCAGGTGTGGAGAAAAACCAATTCGCCGATGCCGGCACTGTCGATGGAGTGGACGCCGCTGAGATCGAGAACCACCTTGCCGCCGTTATCGAGTATTTCACCTACCAGGCGCGAAAGGGCAGCGGCCTCGTCGCGATAGACGATGCGACCCTGGCAGTGAACGACGATTACATCACCGCGGTTGCGAGTTTCCAGACTGAGTTTCAACTTCGACTCCTTATATGGTGCTGCGAAGGCAGCCAAGTGCTGCGGCTGCGGCCACGTTTGCCAGTTCGTATGTGAGAATCCCATGCTAATAGATAGACGCGCTCAGTTGGGTTTCGGAATCATGAAAAGCGCGTAATTTTTTGTCACGAAGGTTCTAATTCTGCACTCGCCCAATTTTGGCATGCCGGGCATCCCAGGGTTCCATTCCACGGCATCCAACAAAGAGCCCTAACGAATTTCGCGCATTCAGGTAGAATTTGCTGCTGGCATAATCGCCGGGGAGGACTCATCTTCGTGTTGAAAACCGCTGCCGTGGTTCTGGCATTTCTGAGCTTGACGCTGTTCCCAACCACCTCGAAAGCCCAACTCATTCCAAGTGGAAATGTTTATGCAGGAGTTGCTTATGCCGATTCCGTCGATGTGGTGAACCGGCTTGCATTCCGAGGGTGGGATGCCTCTGTGGAGGCATTTCCGTTGCACCGTTTGTCGTACATTGGAATCGTGCTGGATGGCAGCGGTGTTTATACCAAGGGCGTGGCGAATTCAGGAACGATTCAACAGTACAACCTGGTTCTGGGACCGCGGATTTCCATGAATTTTGGAAAGTGGCGCCCATTCGTGCATGCGATGGGCGGGATTCAACAGACCCGGTCAGGCGGCAACACGTACCATCCTGTTGCTTTTGACATCGGCGGCGGCGTGGATCGCAAGCTTCCTTTCAAGAACTTTTCCTGGCGGTTGCAGTTCGACTACGTGCATACCCACCTGTTAAGCCAGAACCAGAACGAGTACCGGGGCTCGACGGGAATTGTGTGGCGCTTTTAACACACTATGAGCGGAATGCAAAAGCGCAGGGTCCAGATGGTTGGCTGGATCCTGTTTTTTGCGGCCGCCAAGAAGACAGATGTGAAGATCGAAGCCAGGGCGTTAGGTCTGCCAATATTTGTGGTCGCGCAGGAAGTAGTTTTCGTTCCAGTAGTTCATGGCGGTTTTCAAGAACAGCCAGCCTACGCGCAGGTGTCCCATCTGCTGGAAGCGGCGGTTGGTGGTGTAGACGCCGCCGCGGACGATGCCGAAGCGCTTGCGCTGGACCTGCTGGCTTAGAAGATAGTCCTCGGCGAAGAGAACTTGCTCGTGAAATCCGCGGAGCTCACGGAATTTTTTCAGGTCGAAGAGCATAAACATTCCTGTGGCGAAGGGGTGGTGAATGCAGGAGAGATACTGAAAAAAATCGTTGCCGACGTAGAACAGTTTGTCGATCCAGCTGCCGTCGCGGCAGAGGATGTTCGTGGTGACACAGTGAAGCTGCTTGTGCTGGGCCAGTTCAACGGCGCGGCGCACAACCGAAGGGTGCGCCAGTTCGATATCGGCATCGAGAAACAGAACATAGGTGCTCTCGGCGTGGGCGGCGCCCAGGTTGCGGCCGACGGAGGGCATTCCGCCGCGGATCACGCTGACGTTCAGGCGGTCGCGAAAGCCGAGAACAATCTCGGGAGTGCCGTCGGTTGAGTTGGCGTCAGCGACCAACACTTTCGTACTCGACATCTTCGAGTAGTCCTGATTCGTCAGCGAAGTCAGCAAACGAGGAATCAGCTTCGCCTCGTTCTTGGCTGGAATCACGATCGTCAGCTCGCTCGTGGTATTCATGAATTTGAACCCCCTGTTCGTCAACGGTGAGATACGTCAGGCGGGAATCGACCCAACCGCCTGAGTTGTAGTAGTGAATTCCGTTCTGGGCGACGTGGACGGCCTGGTGAGTGTGGCCACAGAAAATGCGGCCGGCGTCGTGCTGGCGCGCATAGTGCAGGGCTCCTGTGGAGACCTTTGACGACATGCGGAGCCAGCACGTATTCAGCCGGTCAATGAGCCGGACAATGGGCTTGCTCTTGAAGTCGAGCTTCTGAAGCGCCAGATAGAGTGAAGTCCCTACCTTGCTGAGCCGCACGTTGTTCACCTGGAAACCATCGAACTGGTGGCCGTGGATCGCGATGTGGCGAAGTCCGTCGAAATGCCACGTGTAGTGCTGATAGACACGGACACCGACCAGGTGCGACATGATGTTGGTAAGTCCGTGGTCGTGATTGCCTTCGACCCACACGACCTCGATGTTGCGCTTGGGATTTGAGAGTTTGCGAATGTACCCAAGGAACTTCCAGTGGTCTTTGGTGAGGCGGGCGAAATTGAGGTCGGCGAAAATGTCGCCCAGCAGGATGAGGCGCTGAAAGCGGTTTTCCTTAAGCACGCGGGTGGCTTCGCGAGCGTGGCTGGTCTCTGCACCGAGGTGCAGGTCGGAAAGGATCAGCGTGTTGTACACGTGCAGATCCATGATTTAGTTGTAGCAGGGCAATGTTACGGGGCGATGAAATGTGCATCAAAAACGGTGCAATGGTAACGCGGGGGTAACGTGACAGTAAACAAAGGGGTTAGTGGCGGGCGAGGACGAAATGTTTCAGGAGTGTGAATACGAAACGGCTTTCACGTAGACTGAATTCCTTTGAAAACCATCGGACGCATTCTGGCGAAGTACACGGCTTGGGTTTTGCACGTGCTGGCGCCGCTCGGGATTTGGGGCGTGTTCGCCATCGCGTTCGCGGATTCAGCATTGCTAGGGATGCCCGTGGACGCCATTGTCGCATTCTACGTGTACCAGAATCACCGGCGGCTGCTTCTGTATGTTGTGATGGCGTCGCTTGGCTCAGTGATCGGCAGCATTCCGCTTTATATGATCGGATATCTGGGAGGCGAAAAAGTACTGCGGAAGCGGATTTCGGAAGAGCGCTTTCAGCGGATTCACCGCTCGTTCGAAGAACATGAATTCTGGGCTTTGATGTTTCCGGCCATGCTGCCGCCGCCGATGCCCTTCAAAATCTTTGTGCTTGGGGCAGCAGTGTTTGAGATGCGGTTCCGCGATTTTGTGGCGGCCATGTTCGCGGGAAGATGCGTGCGCTTCCTCGTGCTCTCCTTGCTGACGCTGTGGTTTGGGCCGCAGATTGTGGGACTGATCGGGACGGTGGTGCGGCAGCATTTTGGATGGCTACTGGGGGCGGTGGCGGGGGGAGTGCTGGTGTGGCTGGTGATGCGGCGGAATAGGAGGCGCAAGGTGCGGACGAGTTGATTGGCAATCGAATCAGGTCCAGCGCGAAGGGAATCGACAGTGTACCTCAGCGGCTCTAAGCCCACCGTACAAGTGCCGCTTACGGCACGAATGAAGTCGTGCCCCTCCCGGTTTGTGTCCGTGGTTGGTCGCCCCGCTACCGCTCTGCGGACAGCCGAGGCGGCTGTCCCCACATTAACCTGCCTGGATTTTACGCGGCGGCGATGTGGTCGTTGGATGATTTGTGCATCCAGCCTGAGAGCGCGTGCAGGAACACCGGGGTTCCGAAAATTGCTACGGAGAAGAACAGGTCGCCCTCGACAGTGCCGCGGAAGAATGGGAGTCCGGCGGCGTAGGACATCATCAGGCCGTTGAGGCCCCTTGGATACATCGCTGGCCAAGCGGCCCATACCGCGAAATTACTGATCAGGAAGAACGAAACTGAACTTGCGAGCGCGGCTCCCACCACACGGATTGGTCCGGATTCTTCGCGCAGGTTCGTCCCCAGCCACAGGATTGCCGCGTACCAGGCCCAGGTGACCAGATGGTCCCAGGAGAAGGTGTAGGAGTAGATGAATTTGGTGAGGATGACGTCGGTTGCCGCTAGTAAGACCAGGGGAATCCACATCTGACGCTTCGAGCCACGGGCTCCGAAGAATAGCAGCGACGCGGCCAGCGGGGTGAAGTGCCAGGCGTGCGGGAGAATATTCAACGAGCCGGCGAAGGGGAGAAAGCGGACGGCGATGGTTAGCAGGATGAATAGATAGGGCAACATGAGCACCTCGGGACTGAAGTATTATTCTGGGCGCGGGAGGGCAAGTACGTCAAGCGGTGTGGAGGACCCCGGCTGCATCGCTCGAAGAGCTTCACTACGCGAAGCGGACGGGCGAATGCGCCCGTCCCCACACAACCACACCACGCTCTGCTCACTTCGGCTCGGGGTAAGCTTTTTGGTTTTCGCCCGAGCCGTAGATGTCGGCTACTACGTGCAGGTTCTTGTCGAGTTGGACTCCGGCGCCAAGGGCTCGTCGGGTCTGGCTTCGCCGGCCCAGAAGGCTGGGCAATTGCACGAAGCGCAAATCCTGAAAATTCACGATGTAGCCGCCTTGCGGCGGACCGAGAGTCTCCGTCTCGGTGATCGGATATTGGGCCCAGTCGAGGTAGGCGCGTCCTAAGTAAGATTTCTTCGCGGCCAGTGTGACCGGAGTTTCTTCGGGTTTGTAACGGATTTCAAGTTTGTTTTCGGGATCGACTTGCGGGCCGAGAGAATCCACGGGAGCAAGGGCAAAGAACGCGGGAGTCTCCACCACGCCGTACCAGTGGAACGGATCGGCCAACGAGGGATAGGCGGAGATGCGCAACGGTTCCGCGTCATGGTAGGTGCGGGCGGCGAGGGCGTTGACGGCGCGGCGATGCTCGAAGTCGCGCAGGCCCCATAGCAAGACCACGCCCGCCAGCACGACGATGGCGGCGACCCGGCCTTGCGGCCCGCGGCGGCGGGCACCGATTTCCCGGTCAATCAGTGAGAAGAATGAGGGGGCGATCAATCCGAGCAGCAGTAATCCGAACATGATCGGCTCGAAGATGAAAACAATGTCCCAGGAATACCAGCGCTCGGAAAACGGCCAGAAGGGGCGGACGCCGTAGTTGTTGGTGAAGTCGAGCAGAATGTGACTGAGGCCGGCCAGGCAGGCATAGAGGAAGAGCAGTCCCCAGCGTGGCGGGAGGTTGGGATCTCTCAACTTGCGTCCGCGCAGGCGCCATAGCAAATAGACGAAGCCGACTACCACGGCGGCGTCGAGCGGAACTCCGAGAAACGAGTGGGTGAAGCCGCGATGGTGGGCGAAGCCGAAGGCCGGGCCGCCGAAGCGGCTGAGGACATCGAGATCTGGCGCCTCCGCGGCCAGGGTGAGCGTAAGCGTGGCTAGCGCCGTCTTGCGGTTGAGTCCGGCGCGGCCCAGGCACGCGCCGGTTAAGAAATGAGTGATGGGTTCCAAGGTTTGAAGATTCTAGTTGGATACGCCAGCAATTGCCACTGAGTTGAGAGGGCCGGCGAATTTATTTGCGAGGGGCAAGCAACGTGAGCGCGTCCAGTACGATGGTGATTTCCGTGGGCAGGGTTCCGACTAACTCGCCATCGGTCTCGACATAGATCTTTTGCGCGTGCGGCGCATCGCCTGCGGACGAATCGTTCAAGTATTGGCACGAAACCCGTTCGCTGCTCGCTAAATCGATGCCTGGAACCTTCCAGTTGCGGCGCAGCAATCCGCGGGTTACGTAAAGGAGGTAGTCCCAGCGCCTGGCGGTCCGGCAGAACACTACTCGCACATCGTTGCGATCGAGGGAGGCGCCGGGAGCGAGTTCCTGAAGCACTCCGCCAAAGTTTTGGATGCGTACAGCCATCAATTCCGTGACGTCGGCTTGTCGGGGTTGGTTCGATCCAGTCTCAGCAAACTCAACCCGAAAACGCGTCATGGGATAACTGAACCAAAGATGCCAGGCTTTGGCATAGTAGGCGGCCATGCCCATGCGCTGCTTGGTTCCGGTTTGAAGCTTGTAGAAGAGGTGCGCATCGACACCGGCCCCGGCCGCCACGATGAAAAATCGCGAACCCGGATTGCCGTTGAGATCCGAATATTTTATCTGGCCTAGCGCAACGCGGCGAGGCACTCCGTGCAAACCGGCGAGCGCTGCTTCCTTCAACTTCATAGGCAGGCGCAGATCGTGGGCCAGCGCATTGGCCGTGCCCATGGGCAAGATCGCGAGAGCGACGGAAGTGTTTGCCAGCACCTGCAAAACCGTGTGTATCGTGCCATCTCCTCCGCACGCGAAGACGGTGTCACACCCTGATTGGATCGCCTGCCGCGCCTGATGTTCAGCCTCGGCCGAGGAATCAGTGAGTACGAGTTCCGCTTCAACGTTCGCGTCGCGGAGCAGCGCTACAACGGATTCGACCTCCGCTTGACGGCGTGACCGCGTGCCTCCGGAGTTCGGGTTATAGAGCAGAACGGCCTTGCGCATGGCGGGTTCGAAGCTGGATTGTACCTGAGTCGTCCAGGACGCACTTGGCAAGGAGTTGTGCTTTGGAATAAGCTTTGGCGGCTCGGGAAAGGGCTTGTCTCCTGTGACTATTGCTTTTGACAGCCCGCCCAAAATTTTGAATTCGGAGGGTTGACCAGATGAAGACTCTGGCGCACGTTCTTTGCGGTGTGCTCCTATGCCTGGGTGCAGCGGCCCAAGACCATGCGTCACATGCTCAGGCGCATCCTGTAACCATGGTGACCGGGCTGGGAGACCTGCATCACCCTGTTTCCACGAAAAACCCGCAGGCGCAGCAGTTCTTCGATCAGGGTCTGCGATTCATCTATGCGTTCAATCACGACGAAGCGGCGCGGTCGTTTCAGCATGCCGCAGAACTCGATTCCAAGCTGGCCATGGCTTATTGGGGCGTCGCCGAGGCGGTGGGACCGAACTATAACGATCCTGCGGATCCCGAGCGTTACAAGCACGCGCACGATGCCGTGCAGAAGGCTGTCGATCTGTCGGTGGACGCTTCGTCTAGCGATCAAGCCTACATTCAGGCCCTAGCCAAGAGGTTTCCGGCAGACCCCAAATCCGATTTGAGGAAGGCGGCGGAAGACTATCGCGACGCGATGCGGCAGGTGGTCAGCGAATTCCCCGACGACCTGGATGCGGCTACGCTTTTCGCAGAAGCGGGCATGAACTTACATCCGTGGGGACTGTGGCACGTTGATGGCACGCCGGAGGCCGGCACAGATGAAATCGTCTCCACGTTGGAGTCGGTGATGAGGCGCGATCCCAATCATCTGGGCGCGATCCACTACTACATTCATGCGGTGGAAGCTTCTGCTTCTCCCGAGCGCGCGCTGGCTGGAGCGAACAAACTGGCGGCGTTGGCGCCCGGCGCAGGACACATCGTGCACATGCCCGCGCATGTTTACATTCGCACAGGCGATTATGACGCGGCCGTGAAGACAAATGAGAAAGCGGCGGAAATCGACCGTGCCTATATCAAGGCTACTGGAGCGCAGGGCATCTATCCGATGATGTATTACAGCCACAACCTGCACTTCATCGCGATGTGTGCGGCGATGAACGGAGACTATGCGGCGTCGAAGAAAAATGCGGAACTGCTGGTGGAGAATGTCGGGCCGCACGTAAAAGATATGCCGCCGCTCGAAGGCTTCATGACGATTCCAGTGGCGGTCGAGATTCGCTTTCATCATTGGAATGAGATCCTGAAGATGCCGCAGCCCGATGCGGCGATGAAGACCGCAACTGTGTTCTGGCACTTCGGACGCGGGATGGCCCTGGCTGGAACGGGCAAGGTGACGGATGCGGAGGCGGAGTACAAGATTGTTTCCGGCGCCGAAGCGGCGACGCCTCCCGACGTAATCTTCCAAATGCCGATCAACAACAAGGCCAAGGACATCATGAAAATCGCGAAGGACGTTCTGGGAGCGAAGATCGCGGTGGCGAAAAAAGACAATAGCGGCGCTGTTGTAATGCTGCGCGAAGCCGTTGCCATCCAGGACACTCTCAAATATGGAGAGCCGCCTGACTGGTTCTTTCCAGTTCGCGAAGCGCTGGGCGCAACTCTGCTGATGAATGGGGACGCAGACGGCGCGGAGAAAGTGTTCCGCGATGACTTGGAACGGAATCTACGGAATCCGCGGTCGCTGTGGGGACTGCATCAGACTCTGCTGCAGCAGAAGCGCGGGTATGACGCGGGATTCGTCCAGAAGGAGTTTGAGTCATCGTGGAAGGGCGGAGCGCAGGCGTTGAAGATCGATGACTTGGTGTGAAGTTTTTCTACGTCTTGGGGGCCGGCGTGAGCCGGCTCCTTTTTGTTGTCCCCGACTATAATTTGCCCGATGAGTTCCTCGAACAAAGACCTCGAAAAGAAGATCGGATCCCTCCGCGAGAAGATCCGGCATCACGAATATCTCTATTACGTCCTCGACCATCCTGAGATCAGCGATGCTGACTTCGACAAGCTAATGCAACAACTGAAGGATCTGGAGGCGGAGCATCCAGAGCTGATTACGGCCGATTCTCCGACACAACGCGTGGGTGGCAAGCCGCGCGAAGGCTTCGTCAAGGTACCCCACTCTTCTCCCATGTTGTCGCTCGACAACACTTATAGCGAAGACGAACTACGGGCCTGGGAACGCCGCGTACACGAGTTGAGCGGACGCAAAGATGTGGATTATGTCTGCGAGTTGAAGCTCGACGGCATGTCGCTGGCGCTAATTTATGAAGATGGGAAGCTGGTGCGCGGAATTACTCGCGGCGACGGAAGCGTGGGCGAGGACGTTACGTTGAATGTGCGTACGGTGCGTTCGGTGCCGCTTTCGATTCCAAAGGAGAAGCTGAAGAAGGGCGGCATTCCTGCGGACTTCGAAGTTCGGGGCGAGCTGTTGATGCCGCTGAGGTCGTTTAAGAGGATGAATGAGGAGAGGGAGAGCAAGGGGCTTAGCACGTTTGCCAATCCGCGGAACGCTACCGCGGGGACGGTGCGGCAACTTGAGTCGAAAGTCACGGCGGAGCGCCGGCTTGATTATTTTTGCTATGCGCTGCTTCAGGATGGGCGAACTTATTTTGACCGGCACTCGAAAACCTTGGATGCACTCGATGCGGCCGGATTCAAGGTAAATCAGAGCCGCAAGCTGGTTCATGATATCGACGAAGCGTGGGCGTTCATCCGGCAGTGGGAGGAGAAGCGGGAATCTTTGCCGTATGAGATTGACGGCATTGTGGTCAAGGTCGACCGGGTTTCGCTACAGGATGAGCTTGGGTTTACGGGTAAAGCTCCGCGGTGGGCGATCGCTTACAAATACGCTGCGCGGGCTGGGATTACGAAGCTGGAAGACATTCGAGTGCAGGTAGGACGCACCGGAAAACTCACGCCCGTCGCGATGCTGGCGCCGGTTTTGATCGGCGGCACAACTGTGCGGAATGCCACGTTGCACAACATGGACGAAATCGAGCGCTTGGGGGTAAAGATTGGCGACTGGGTGCAGGTGGAGCGTGGCGGCGACGTGATTCCGAAGGTCGCCAAGGTCATCGAGGACAAGGACCATCCGCGCGGGAATAAAACCTTTCACATGCCGGAAACCTGTCCTGTCTGCGGCACCAAGGTAGTGCGGACTGAAGGGGAAGTCGATTACCGCTGCGTGAATGCGAACTGTCCGGCGAAGTTGCGGGAGACCATTCTGCATTTTGCTTCGCGCGGGGTCATGAATATTGATGGCATGGGAGACGCGCTGGTAAATCAACTCACCGAGCGCGCGCTGGTGAAGAATGTTGCTGACATCTACAAACTCACCAAAGCCGATCTGCTCAGCCTGGAGCGCATGGGCGAAAAGTCGGCGCAGAACATTCTGGGTGAGATTGAAACCTCGAAGAAGCTGCCGCTGGAGCGGGTCATCTACGGACTTGGCATTCGAATGGTCGGCGAGCGCACGGCGCAGTTTCTGGCGGAGCATTTTGGATCGATGGAAGCGCTGGAGAGTGCTGGCGTGGAAGAGCTGCAGGATGTGAACGAAGTCGGTCCGCGCATCGCTGAGAGCATCGTGGAATTCTTCAGCATCGCGGCCAATCGCAAACTGGTGGAGCGGTTGCGCGAGGCGGGGCTTACCTTAACGGGGCAGAAGAGGCAGCGTGGCACCAAACTCGCGGGCAAGACATTTGTATTGACGGGGACTTTGTCGCATTTCACTCGCGATGAAGCCAAGAAGATGATTGAAGACGCGGGCGGCAAGGTCACAGGCTCGGTCAGCAAGAAGACGGATTACGTGGTGGCGGGAGCGGATGCTGGGTCGAAGCTGGATAAGGCGAAGGAGTTGGGAGTAGCGGTGATCGATGAAAAAGAGATGGAGAAGCTGGCTAAGTAACGAAAATAACCTACCATGAGTGTCCCGCACACAAAGCGGGATATTCATGGTGGGAAATTTCTAGAGTTCTAGGAGTTCGCCGTTTTTAAAGCCTGCGTCATCCGTTTCCATGTCTCCTCCAGCGTCTCGGGCAGAACGCGCGTCTCGCTCACCACGGAAAGAAAATTCGCATCCGCGACCCAGCGCGGCAGGACGTGCATGTGGATGTGTCCGGCGATTCCGGCACCGGCGGCCTTACCGATGTTCATGCCCAGATTGATGCCGTCGGGATGGTAGAGGTCGCGCAGGACGGATTCCATGCGCTGGGAGAGGTCCATCATTTCGTGGGCGGCTTCAGACGGAACCTTTTGCAGTTCATCCAGGTGAGCGAAGGGGACGATCATCACGTGCCCGGGCGTGTACGGATATGTGTTCAGGATAACGAAGCAGTGCTGGCCGCGATGTACGATGCGGACTTTTTCGTCATCGCCCGCATTCGCGGCATCGCAGAAGACGCAGCCTGCCGCCTTCTCGGCGGTCGAGACGTAGGCGTAGCGCCACGGGGTCCAGAGGTAGTCCATTACAAGGCAGGGTAGCAGATGGCGGGTGGGCGCGGGTACCGCGCCCGCGTCTTGGCGATCGACTATTGGGCTTCCATCTTCATCGGCTTCCACCACCACTGATGATGCTTGCACTGCGATTCGAACTCCGGATTGCAGCGGGCGTGGAAGGTCCTCTCGGCAATGGCGATGCCCAATCCCATGCCCAGAAACATGTCAGAAGACCAGTGATCCCGTGCCATAAAGCGAGTGAAGGTCACAGTGAACGCCGCACCATAACTCAGCGCGCGCGCCCAAGGCTTGGGATATTCGTCGGCCAGCACCGATGCCATTGCCCAAGTAAACATGGCATGTCCGCCGGGGAATGAGGTGTTCAGGGCATGGTGCTTGAGAAAGTCTCCGTGATTGTTGCCCTCATCGGGCCGCTGGCGGCCGGCAATCAGCTGCATCGGGGCATAGATGATGAAGGTATTGACCAGGGTTTCGAGTTCGAGTTCGCCAGTCTCTCTAGCGTGGTGATGTTCGGTCTTGGCTCCGTAGAGGTATATCCCAGCTAGCGAGCCGGCCAATCCTCCCAAGGCTGTATCGGAAATGGCCTGATACACGGTGAAATGTGAGTGCGAAACATTGTTTTCAATGTGGCGGTCGGCGGCGAGGAATGCCCCGGTGCCTACCAGAATTACGAAGTCCCACTTGAGGTTATGAGCTTCGAACGGCCCCTTGAAGAGATTCTTCTGGTCTTGTCCAATTCGTATGATACTTCGCTTCATTAGCCCCTGGTGCGGCTCGTTGCCTGCGGAAGTGTCGGGCGCGGTATCGGGCGCAGGGTTGTCCGCGTCGAGCGTCTCTAACCGAAAGTCGCCCACGCGGAAATTGGGCGCTGGAGTCATCACGTGGATGGCGGATGTGACAGACGGCACCAAGGTTATGGAAGAGGATTCCTGAGAGGTGGCGGCGACAGCAACCACGGCTAACATCAAAGGTATCCGCGTTAAATGGATGGTTAGTTTGTTCAATGTCTTGTCTCGCAAACGCCTTGATCTCCGACAAAAGAACCACATGTAGGATGCAGATTCCGAAAAAGGGTAGGCTAAGTTTTTTACAAAAATATGCCTTCCACAAGACTTCTGCACACAACCGTAGATCAGGCTTTTCCGGAGGCGTACTACATTTAATAATTGCGTTTGACACTGTTTGCGGGGCGTTGCTATAGTCGAAGAGTTCCCTTTGGACGCGGGTTTCTGTAAAACGTCCGGCAGCTGGGATTGTCCAAGCTCACTCGCCAGGGTGAGCCCACCACAACCAAACGA